>Ga0315309_1000007_pt1 | contig 196764 bp, 190 predicted proteins | sample TDP4_MG_FD_203080 | JGI IMG/M metagenome (GOLD analysis project Ga0315309, IMG submission 203080) | Freshwater sediment microbial communities from Lake Towuti, South Sulawesi, Indonesia - TDP4 | ecosystem: Environmental > Aquatic > Freshwater > Lake > Sediment | place: Indonesia: South... | reverse complement strand
AGAAGATAACACCATAAAACTATTCTATATCCACGAGTTTCCCCTCGAAACACCATACACCCAAGTAATAGGACACTTGAAAAAGGCCAATGAAAAACTCCAACTCCAAAAAGTCTTAGTAGACCAAACAGGTGTAGGCGAACCAATCCTCGAAGAAATCCAAAACCAAGGCATAAACAGTGTTGAAGGATTAAAATTCACAACAGAAACAAAAGAAGAACTCCTCACAGGCTTAAAGATAACCATGGAACAAGAAAGGCTTGCAATCCCATACCACAGACGATTATGCCAACAAATCAACGACCAACAACACTCCTACAGCAAAAACGGACACCTCCAGTTCAGCAAACCACCAAACAGCCACGACGACATGCTTTGGGCCTTAGCCCTAGCTGTTGCAGCCTCAAAAACACAACCACCGCCAAAACTTTGGGTTATATCCAGAATGAGCAAAGGCAAAGTGAAACTGCAGCAACTACGGAAAAAGCTCACAAAGCACCAGCTAACAGGCGTAACAAGATGACGAGAAGACATCGAGAGTATTTCAGGATTAAAAAGTTTGCAAGACGCTACGACAGACAAACAGGCAAATTCACCTTCGACATATCCTATGAAACAGCCACCGAAATCACGCCCCGCACAATAGGAGTAGCTGAAGCCTTCGGACTAGGCATAGACCAAACCCAGAAATTCCCAATCTACGACAATGTTGAGCTGAGAATAAGCCCAACAGACATAATCTACATCACAGGCGACAGCGGCTCAGGCAAAAGCGTCCTACTCAAAGCCATAAAGCAAGACCTAGACGAAGAAGCCACAGACATGACAGAAATCCAACCCGACCCAGAAAAGCCAATAATCGACACGGTCGGAAAAAACCTGAACGAAGCCCTAGAGCTCTTAAGCAAGGCTGGACTAAACGACGCCTTCCTATTCATAAGACGATCTGGCGAGTTAAGCGACGGACAAAAATACCGCTACAAAATAGCAAAGCTCATGGAAAGCGGAAAGCAATGGTGGATAGCCGACGAGTTCTGCAGCATGCTTGACCGCGACACAGCCAAAATCGTAGCCTTCAACACACAGAAAGTTGCGAGGCAAATGGGCAAAGCCATTGTAGTAGCTACAACCCACACAGACCTTCTCGAAGATTTAAAACCAAGCGTCCACATCCACAAACGCTTCGGAAAAGAAATCAGCGTCAACTACTACCCAAACGAGCCCGCTAAAGAATGCAGCATCGCCAAAGAAATGCGAATCGCAGAAGGCACTCTTGCAGATTACAAAAAACTAAGCATTTTCCATTACAGAACAAGCCGCTGCCCAGCTCCACGAAAGATACTCGCCTTAAAGCGAGGAGAAGAGCCTTGCGGAGTAATAGTCTACAGCTATCCACCCCCAAACACCTCCGGCAGAAGCAAAGTCTGGAAAGGCGACTTTCACAAGCTTCAAAGAGAAGTGACCACCATAACCCGCGTGGTTGTGCATCCAAAATACCGCACCATAGGCTTAGGCGTAAAACTCGTAAAGGAAACATTAGCCCACTCCGGAACGCCCCACGTGGAAACTCTGGCTGTTATGGCGAAATACAACCCGTTTTTTGAGAGAGCTGGAATGCAGAAAATTATGGAGAGTCAGCCAAACCAAAACCTGTTGAAAGCCATAGAGCAGCTTCACGCCTTAGGCTTCAACCCCGTAATGCTTGGAAGCCCAAACTATAACATGCAGAAGATCATGACCGTGGGAAAAGACAAAGTCTTTCAAATTTTAGAAGAACTCTCAAGAAAGGAAAGTGTCCTAAGAAAGAGACTTATATCTTCAAATAAAGTCTACCCAACCCACCAAGAATTTACGCAAAAAATGGGTAGGCTAGACGAAAAAGGGTTAGCTGCAGCATTAAAGAGGCTTAGCTTCCTGGCTCAAACGAAAGTCTACCTATTCTGGAAGCGCTCGGACCACAGAACGAGAAAAATAAGTTATAAAAGTTAGTTCTTCAGTTTTCCATCGATAATCCCAAAGTTCTGTAACTTTCTATGAAAAGCATTCATGTGTTTTCCCGCTATAACATTCGACAATTATTTGGGGAGATACAATGGTAAAATTTTCAATAATCAAAACTTCTCCCTTGAATTGGCAGATTATTTTGGCTTCTTTAGCGCATTTTTCCATAGAGGAATAATTCCTCTATTAACTAGTATGATTATACCGAGGAAAGCGAAGCACAAGGGTACACCTATAATTAATCCCTCGGCAATCCAAACAAGACTTGTGACCAGAATAGGCAAAGCCGACCCGATTAAAGCTATAATTCCGTTTTTTCCCTTTTCTGGTTCAACCTCCTTCAAAGAAAGGTTAATTGTTGAGTATGCGTCTTCTTGATTAGGTTGCGACGCGTTCACGCTTTCTATGCTGATGTTTATATAGGTGACCGTCCCATTGGCATCAATTATCTCCCTCGCTCCGAACGTGAAAGATGTCACGCTTGTTGGAGGCACCTTACAAATCATCACACCGCTCCAGACTTCATCCTTATATGTCATGCGCAACGACTTGACATAACCATCCTTCTCCAGAGTTAAAATCTCTAGCTTGTTGATTGCGTCTTCGAATGTCCCTCTGTTTAGTTCGCCTTCAATTGTTTCTGAAATCAGTCTAGAACGTTGCTCAGTTCCTTGACTGAAAGAGCTTATTCCACTCATAGACTTTAACTCTGTCCACAAAAATCCTTCTGAATAATGCTCTTCGTTTCTCATGTTGAAGTAAACAGCAAAAAGGGCGACAATGATGCTAAGCATAATCGCAAAACATATTTCCTTTCTTTTTATTTTCATATTCAACACCAAAGGGATTACTGCGAACAGTTTTCTATAATCCTACGCTTTAGAACACTATTGTACTAAGATTAGAACGGGTGTGACTAAATCCATCTGGGCATTTTACGCTTAAACAACACATACACAACCAATGCAACTACAAAACTGATGGCAAAAATCTCAAGATTAACAGCTGAATACCTTGGCGCACCTAAGCCATAGGTTCCCTCGAGTTTTTCTAGTCCTCCTGAAAGGAATTCGGACATTAGATAACGATTTTCAAATCTAATTTCCGCAACCGTAAACAACGGAACCAGCGTCAGTGATAGCCCCAGAACCACAGCGACCGCAGAATAGAACAAAATTTTCTTCAAGTTATCTGCCTCGTGAAGGGTATGGAAAGTCGTGTCTTTTAAGTCTACGTTTTAGAACATTGTAATCAATTTTCAAAAAGGCTTCGCCTTCCACAACCTAAAAGTTTCAACCCAGAAGATAAGCAATGCAATCAAGCCAAACATCACAGCATAAAAGCTAGGAAACATCTGACCAAAGAAGCACAAAGTCAAATAGGCCGAAAGCAACGTGGAAAACAAAACCGAATAGAAGAGGTAGCGAGGCACAAGAAAACGGCCCATGCGAGTGAAGAGCCGTAGAATTCCGACCTTTACTTCCCCCTCAAGCACGTATTCCCCTGTACCCTTCTTCCGAACGAGCCCCAAATCCTGCAACTTTTCAAGGTGATGCACGGCGATGCTTGGACTGGAAAAGCCTAGAGCACGCTGGACTTCACGAACACCCACGGCATGTGTGGGCTGCTGCAAAAGGTACCAATAGACAAGGAGAGTTTTTCCCTTTAATTCAGATTCCAAAACAGCCAAATCAAATTCGCGTTGAGCCTTCGCCACAAACATCGCCAAATATCTTTATAGAAGGAGCGTTTAAAAGCCTAATCACCAATTGCCGTCCGAGTAACTCTGAGATTTCATCCCCATGTCAAGCTAATGCCTTCTCATCATCCGGCGAAAAATCAATAGCAAAACCAAAAATAAAAACGTTCTCCATCACGGGCAAAATGTATAATTTGGATTCATATTTTGGATTCATAAGTTAGTTAAATACCCAAGGCCTATTTCATGCATAAAAGTTGGAGGGAAATACTTGAGAAAAAATGTGACGGTTAAGCGGAGAAAAGAGTTGGAAGCCAAAATGGCTAAAGTTTTCAAGGAAAACATTAAAGAGCTTTCGACAGGATTGCAAAAAATATTGTTAGACGACTTGGTCACCGCATTCCAAAATAGAATAAACGTGTTAATCCGAGCACAAGGCAAAAGGAGCCACTAATGCAGACTAAATAAGAAAAAGACGTAGTTTGAATCCATAAAAGCTTTATATAAAGAGCCTGAAAATAAGCCCAAAAGAGGTTTGGTTGATGAGACGGTCCAAACTCGAAATGTATATAGACATTCTAAAAGTGTTAGCCCATCGTGGCCCATTGAAGCTAACCCACATAATGTATAAGGCAAACGTTAACTGCAGCGTTTTAAAGCAATACTTAGACTTTCTGATAAAGCAAAACCTTGTTGAAGAAAGAACCGTCGGAAAACGTAGGGTTGTTTACGCAATAACCCAGAGAGGCATAACTGTACTCAAATACTTCAGAGAGCTGAAACAGGTTCTACCAATAGTGGAAGAAGCGAGAAACAGAGTCCTGATCCCATACTAACCCCTCCTCTCAATTTTTGAACAAGATATCCTTCATACTCCGTATATTTTAAAAGAGAAAAATTCTCTCATTCTAAAACTTTCTTTTAACCTTGACGATTAAGATATTAGAGCCAATGGTGTGTTTGCGCGCGGATACGCATCAGCATTGTTCATCACATTAGTCATGGTGCTCTTGAACGTTTTTGGGTTAAGACCGTGCGTTCACTATGAGTAGCCGGCGTTTGTTTTATTAATCATTATACCTGTTTCGTAAGACTTAATAAATGCTGTTTCTATTAGTATTGTACACACGTAAAACACAACGGGGAAGCAGAGTGTCCAAACAAGAAATTCTTGGGAAGAAACCTCTGCACATACTGGAAAAAATTAGGGAAAATCTTGAGAAGCTAAACGAAAAAATAGAAGTCATGATTGAGCTGCAGAAACATGGAAGAAAAGACTTTCAACCACTTCCAGAAGCCCCATTAGACGTTATGACGTTGCTTTCTATGCCGGACCACCTTAGAAAAACAGCCATGACTTTGTGCAGACTTGGGCGTGCCACTGCGGAGGAGATTGCCCAGCAAACGCGTAGGGCTAGGGCTGTTGAGAGCGCCTACTTAAACCAGCTTGTGATTATGGGTCATTTGAAAAAAGAAAGGAAGGGAAGAAAAGCCTACTTCTATATAGAAAGGGAAAGTCAAGGGTGATGCTTTTGGGTAAAATAGTAGCTGTACATTCTTATAAAGGCGGAACTGGAAAAACTCTCATTTCAGTAAACTTGGCTGCAACCCTTGTTAAGCACGGCAGAAAGGTTTGCTTGTTAGACCTTGACTTTCGAGCACCGAGCCTTTCCACGGTTCTCAATATTGAAAAGGTAGAATATTGGCTCAATGACTATTTGAACGGGACATGCGAAATCGATAAAATTTTGATAGATTTAAGCGACAGAATTCACAATAGCGGTACATTCTATGTGGGGCTAGCCAACCCAGCAACAGAGGCAATCAGAGATATGACCGCAAAGGACAGAAAATGGGAGATGCGGGCTTTAGGAAGACTTTTGGCCCTCAGAAATTCCCTCTTAAACGATAAAGGCTTCGACTATGTAATTTTTGACACAAGTCCGGGTTTGCAATACTCATCTATAAATGCCATAGTGAGCGCTGATTTGGTAATTGTAGCAACAACCCTTGACAGATCAGATGTTGATGGAACAAAGCGCATGCTACGCGAACTTTACGACTTGTTTGAAAAGAAGACCGACATAATTTTGAACAAAGTTCTACATGATGTTTCTTCAAAGGCGGGAAGAGGAGAAGTGCAGACCAAGATTAAGGACGTATATCAAGCTCCCCTCTTGGGGATAATACCCTGCTTTTGCGATGTTTTAAGGGGGGAGGGCGGCGTCATTTTTTCTCAAGAAAGACCAGAGCATCCCTTCGCAAAAATTTTGGACGAAATAGCAAATAAGATAGATAATAATATGAAGTAAGTTTCTATCGCTTTATTATTTTATTTACCAATTGATAGACTTCACAGTATCTACACTTTTCAAAATTCCTTTCTCGCGCTGTTTTCATATAATGCGGTTTGACTCCCTAATTTCAGAGCTTATTTCTTCAACCTCTCTCCGGGAGAATTTTTTAATTTCGTGTATATCCTTAATATAAATCAGCGAATCTGTAATGGTTGTTAACAACATTTCCCTAATAAAATTTATAGAACACTAAACCATTCTTTACGCCATTAAATATGGAGACAGCCAATAATTGGATAAGTCAGCAATTATCCTCGCGGGCGGATTTTCCAGCAGGTTTGGACAGGATAAAGGATTACTGCAATTAGCAAATAGGCCGCTTGTAAAACATGTTTTAGACGCAATAAACAATGTCGTTGACGAAAAAATCGTGGTTGCCAGTTCGAAGGTTCAAGCAGAAAATTATATGAGAGTTCTAGGTTCAAACATCAACGTCCTTATTGATGTGGACGATGTGCAGAGTCCACTTGTAGGCGCTTTAAGCGGCTTCAAAGAAGCCCGTGGAAAATATGCGCTTCTCCTTCCATGCGATACGCCCCTAGTTTCTAGGGATGTTATTCTGCTCCTCTTTGAACTGTGCATAAATAGAAATGCGGTTATTCCACGCTGGCCAAATGGCTACATGGAGCCTTTACAGGCGGTTTACTGCACTAAACCAGCTTATGAGGCTGCCAAAAATGCCTTAAGTGAAGGAAAGTTGAATATGCGGTCTATGGTGGATAGGCTGCAGGGCGTTCGGTATGTCTCTACGCTTGTTCTACAGCAGTTAGATCCGGAGCTTAGGACATTCTTCAACATCAATACTCCTTTGGACTTGAAAAAGGCTGAACTTATGTTTGAGTGTAAATAAAATGAAGTTTACGGACTCAGAGTTATTATTACAGTGCCTTACATTTTTTCGCATATTTTTCTGTTTCTAAAAACAATTTGTCTATGTCTGCTTTAGAGTGGGCTGTGCTTAAAGCGCCAGTGTGGGTCGGTAGGAAAAAGACTCCATTTGCAATCAAATTCAGATTGTAATCGACAAGTTTTTTTCTGTCAGCCTTAAAGGCGGCATTGGCATCCTTAACCTCTTCTTTTGTAAAATGAGTGTTGAAAACTGAACCTGCTCCGGTAACCTGCACATCCACGCCACTGGCTTCAAAATTTTCTCTTAATTGCTCTCTTATTTTGTCTCCAAGCCTGTTCAATTTGTTTGTTAATCGACCATCCTCTAAAATTTTCAGTGTTGCCAATCCCGCTGTCATTGCTATCGGGTTCGCTGTGAAGGTTCCGCCGTGAAAGGAGTAACGCGGTCGTTCATAAAGTAGCGTATCTACTCTTTCCATTATCTCTTTATGTCCGCAGAAAGCGCCTATCGGGAAGCCTCCGCCCAAAATTTTTCCGAAAACGGTTATGTCGGGTGTTACACCGTAGTATTGTTGGGCTCCGCCTGGAGCCAATCGAAAACCAGTGATTACCTCGTCGAAAATCAGTAGAATTCCCTTTTCATCGCAGAATTCCCTGAGCCCTTTTAAAAATTCCATTTCTACTGGGATGCCTCCGCCGGCTCCTAAGACTGGCTCAATTATGATGGAGGCGACATCTTCATTCTTCAGCTTTTCTTTAACTCTCTTAAGGTTGTTGAAGGGTAAAACAACGGTGTCTTGGAGAGCCCCAAATGTTAGGCCAGCCGACTCCGGAATATTAAAGGGATATTTAACGCCCATGTGGAGCGCATCGTAGCCTCCATGCCATCCCCCTTCGAACTTGGCGATTTTGCTTCTGCCAGTGTATGCGCGTGCCAAGCGTGTGGCGTACATGCTTGCCTCTGTGCCCGAGTTGGTGAAACGAACCATTTTGGCGCTTGGAACCATTTTCACAACTTGCTCGGCTAACTCAATTTCTAGTTCGTGGCATGTGCCGTAATGGGTGCCATTTTCAAGCTGTCTCTTAACAGCTTTAACAACGGCGGGTGGGCTGTGTCCGAGTATGAGAGCGGTATGTCCCAGCCAAAAGTCCACGTATTCGTTTCCGTCAACATCGTAGAGTTTGCTTCCCCTCGCTTTTGCGGTATAGAACGGGTAGGGTTCAAAATATCTTATCCCATAGGAAACACCGGTTGGGAGAACCCCCTTAGCCCGCGCGTATAAAGCCTTGGATTTTGAGGTTTTAGAAATGTATTCTTTTAACATATTAAGTCCTTTCCTGATTATTTGGGTTTCGCCGAGTTTTCTTATTATAGTTTCCACAGCCTCATTTAAATTGTTTACAACCGCGTCTGTGAGTAGGCATTTCCACCGTTTGCTTACATGCCCAAATTATGAAAGAAGATTGCGGTTGGGAGTACGGGTTTTGAAAATGATTCGCAGAACAAAATCCAACAGTGCGCAGACGCCTTAGACCTTTTGAAATGAGTAAAGAATATTGTATCTAAAGGTTTTTATATCTTTGTTCCTTTTGAAATCATGAGGAAGTTACAGATGGCTGGAATTAAGGTATACGTGCGAGATGAGGTTGAGGAAAAGTTCAGGCGGTTGGCAATGATGGTTCATGGATACGGAAGAGGTTCCATTAGCAAGGCCGCGGAAGAAGCCTTTGTGTATTGGATGATGCAACGTGAAGCCGCCCTTAAAGAAGTTGATATTCCCGAAGACCCGGTAGGCGCGATTAGAGGCATGCTCGCAGGCTTAAAGAAAAGCGGAGTGGAGCTTCAGCATGAAGCCAGAAAAATTAGAATCGTCAAAACCGTTCAGAGAAGCTAAATACCTTGTGGACGCGAACATTTTCATTGAAGTAGGGTTGGGGCAGAGAAAGGCTGACTCTTGTGAGAAAGTTCTTAGAAAGTTTCATCGCGGCGATCTTGAAGGTATTGTCGTAGATTTTGCTGTTGACACCATTGTAATTACCATGGAAAATTATGGGAAGAGGTGGGATGAAATTAGAACATTTCTTTCAAGTCTTCTCGGATACAAGGGCCTTCTAATTCACTTCTCTACTTTACTTGACAGAATTATCGCGACAAATTACATGAAAAATTTTGGCTTGGATTTTGATGATGCATTGGCTTTACGAGCAATGAAAGAAAATGGTTTAGGAAACATAATAAGTTATGACAAAGACTTCGATACGGTTTCAGATGTAAAAAGGATTTTACCTGAAAGCCTTCTATAGGTGCCCTGAGATTTCCGTTTCAGTTATGGCGTTCTTTACGTAAGCTAACGTACCGTGCAAATCGAATAAAACTGCTTTTATTTTAACCGAGCATTCACTCTGTGACCATGAGCTTCGCTTTTCCTTCATTTATTCTTATAGAAAACCTTTTAAGCGATGTTTGAATTCCACCAATTTTGGGTTTTCTTGTGTATAATTCTGGAGATTTTCTGAAGAATATTGAAAGAAATTTGATAATTTCTATTCTAAAATTGACCAAGGATGGACCAGTTTCAAAGGAACTAGTTAAAAAAGATGCAAAAAGTTCCATCCAAATTGCTGAAAAATTGCTTAGAAAACTGCTAAATGATGGGTTGATTTATCTGCACGAAAATGTTACGGAGGCTGATAGTCTACAACGTCTTAAATTGGCTGTCCACGCCATTCGTTTGGGCGCCGATATCGAAAGTATAAGCAGTTTTCTCCAATGGCAAGAGTTTGAAGACATGGCTGTTGTTGCCTTAGAGCGAAATAGCTACAGTGTCAAGAAGAATTTACGGTTTATACATGCGGGACGGAGATGGGAAATAGACATTGTTGGATGCAAAAAACCGATAGTCCTATGTATGGACTGCAAACATTGGCATCACAATATGCATCCATCCACATTGAGGAAAATTGTTGAGGAACAGGGGGAAAGGACATTTGCTCTGGCTAAATCACTGCCAAGCCTTTTTGGCAGAATTGAATGCGCTTCTTGGCAAAATGTGAAGCTTGTTCCAGCAGTTTTATCTCTTGTCACAGGAAGATTCAAATATTATGATAATGTGCCTATTGTTTCTGTGCTTCAGCTACAGGATTTTCTAGGTCAACTGCCAGCCTACGTTGACTCGCTAAAGCATTTCACAAAACGTCTACCCAACTAATTCGATAGTTGTTCCTAGGCTTGGCGTGCTCTTTCCAAATCAAGCCTTTTTTTCCGTTTAAGATATTATTTCTAGGATGGGTTTCTTTGCAAATTTTATGGCAGGATATAAGCTTAAGATAAATATTGCAGCCAAGGCTGTCAGCAGCCACCCAGCTATTTCGATAATGGTATAACTCGTGACGAGCGGCTTCGGAACCAAAATTAGCAGGGTAATGATTATGCCTAATGCGATACCACAGGCATAGCTTGAGAGCAAAACCACGAGGCTTTGTCCTGAAACAATCTTCACAACAGTTTTAGGCTTTGCTCCTAAAGCTCTTAAAACACCGAATTCTTGACGTTGCTCAGTTACGGTGAGCATAACATAGCCTATTAGGCATAGAGAGGCCGCAAGTAAAGAGGACAGTGGCAGAAACATTATTGTAGACCAAATATAACCGAGAAAGCTGAGATTCGTGTCCAATACTTCATTAAGGTCAAAAACTTCAAACTCTGAGTTTAATTTTTCAATTTCAGCCCTTATCTGGTTTATAATGCTTGCATAATCAACTGAGGGGTCAATTTTAACTATGACAATATTTGGTTTTGAAAGGCCAGTGATATTTTGCAGAGTTCTTAAGGGAACGTATGTGACGTTTCCGTTGTTAATCAGGTCCAAGCAAACACCCAATATATCGAAAGTTCTATTAAACAATCTTATGCTCTGATTTAACGGCTTGGAAAATATTTTCTGAGCTATGGTGTCCCCTATTACGGCTTCTCTGGCTTGATCATTTTTAAGGAACTCGCCATCCAGAACCCATTCACCAATAGCTTTTCCAGGCTCAACACCAACAACTAAGGATTCTCCTTCGCGACTATCGCCGACCGGTATCGTGGCCGTTGTTTCTGGGTCAAAGACATATCCTTGAACCTCTTTAACATGAGCTTTCAGGACTAATCGTGTGTCGATGTTTACGACTTCCGATATTGAAGCTAGTCGGTTGAGAAGATCTTCTGATATTAAGTATTTTTCCTCTGCATAGTTGAACTGCAAATCCTCTTTTGCTCCATAAAATTTTGATAACAACAGCTTGTATTGGTTGCACATGTCTTGATGGGCTATCAAAACCGCGTCTCTGCTTATGGCTTTTTCGACCCAGCTTTTGGTTGTTTGGTCGGCGATTATTCCCCCTGCAATTCCAACGGTTGCCAAAATGAAGACTGCTGTCAAGCACAGAATAATTCGGATTGTTGCCGATTTGTGGCGGAATAGGCTCCTCAAGGCTATCTTCATTGTTAAGCCCGATCTTGAAGTAACCCTAAATCCGGGCTCTTTACTTAGTCCGAAGTAATACACTGGTGATAGTGCTTTTGCCGGCTCAACTTTTGTCGTGTCAAGAATCGGCTTTGCTCCAAAAATTAATGCGAGCGCAAAGAACAATGCAAAGGCTAGAAGAACGAGCCAAAAATTAATCGGTTCTCGCATGATTTGAAAACCGAGACTGTTGAACAAGTTGGTTGAGGCGATGTCTGCGAGTATTCCAAAAACTACCCCGAGAAAACAGCTGATAAGAGTGACCACCAGAAGTTGTGTCATGAAATAGCCGAAAATGAGGTCGTTTGGGCATCCCGCGGCCTTCATCAAGCTTATATCCCTAACCCTCTGAGACATCATCACGAAAACCATGAAAGAAATAATAACTGCACCGACAACAAAGATCAAAAGCGCATTAAAAATTATGAAGCGTGAAAAGATTGTTGAAAAACCAGCTGTGAGCTTACTTTCAACCATTAATGAGATTCCCAAACCCACTTTTTCGCTGAAAAGGAGCAGAAAAAGCGTTGACGCCACACATAGTGTTAGGCTAATAACAATAAGGCTTGTTTGAAGTTTTCTACGCAGCAAATCGTTCATCGCGAAGGAGGTCTCACTCATTCAAGCTTACCAGCTTTCCGTCTTCTAGATACAATTTTTGATCTGCCAATTGGATTATCCGCTCATCGTGCGTGGCGACGATGATGGTTTTTCTATCGCCCTTTAGTTTCTGAAGTATTTGAACGATTTTTAGGCTCGTTTTTGTGTCTAGATTTCCGGTTGGTTCGTCGACGAGAAGCAATGGCGGGTCGTTCGCCAATGCACGGGCAAAGGCTACACGTTGTTGTTCTCCGCCGCTTAGTTGAAATGGAAAATGGTTTGCCCTGTGCTGTAAACCAACAACTTCCAGCAGCTCTTCAACCCGCTTTTTTATGTGATTTTCTGGCTTTTGAGCCCATTCCATTGGAAACGCGACGTTTTCGGCCACAGTCAAGGTGGAAACAAGGTTATAGGATTGGAATACAATGCCGACCTTGCGGCATCGGAAGCTCGCCAAAAAATCCTCGTTTTTAGCGCCTAAATCATTTCCAAAAACGACAATTCTTCCACTCGTGGGTTTGTCAATGCCTCCGATGATGTTTAGAAGTGTTGTTTTTCCGGAACCAGAAGGACCGCTTATAGCAGTAAATTCGCCTTTATCAACTTTGAGATTCACATCTTTTAAGGCTTCAATTTTCGCATCGCCCAATTCATAAGTCTTGCATAGACCCAAGGCTAAAACCGCGGATTTGCTGCTTTTCATTTTTGGCTTCCCTTTTTCAAATCGAAGTTTCCTCTATCCCTTTTTAGGATTCTGGCCTTCTCAGGAAGCTTATTTCTCTCCCAATCTCTCCAGCTCATTTCCTTAAAAACCCATCTCTTGCCCAAGTGCGCCGCAATCACGGCATGTTTGTATTGTTTCTCTAGTGGAATAAACTCATCTAGAAATCTGAAAAGCTTTTCGATCTGTTGCTTTGGAAAGTAAGCGTAGTATCCGGCGTTTTTAACTTCAAAGGCGTAAACGTGCGAGTTTTTTCTTGCTATAACATCTGGTAAAGGGTTTAGGCTTGGGTTGCTGACTGGAACACGCACGGCGTGGTACCCATTTTTTGTTAGAAGTTTTACGAGGACGTTTTCGCTGTAAAAGCCTCTTTTTCGCCATCTCCGAATCTCAGCTTTATCCACAGCCCTTGTCATTAACAGCTTCCTCTGTTCTAAGAGAATTAAAATTGAAGATAAACATGTTTCCTTCTAAAGTTTATGAGATTTTTGGTTTTCCGCGCTTATAAGTTTGAATCGGAACCTTAATCGTTGGTTTCTCAACCAAGCATTCTTTCAAGTAGTCGTCTAATGTGGCTGCTGGCACGACCTCTACCTTATAGTCCCTGACGTCAATGGAATGCTCATAATTCTTTTGAGGAATAACCACTTTTTTAAAGCCCCACGCCTCAGCAGCCTTAATCTTCTCGTAGACGCCGCCCACAGCAGTTATTTGAATAGAATCTCCAACGCCTAGGTTTATTTCTCCAGTAACAGCCACATCCTGCCTTATGGGTTTATCCTCGATAAGCGAGCATAAGAGGATTGCCATTGTTACGCCTGCTGATGGGCCGTCGACACCGTAAGACTGAGCGAAATCAATGTGAGTTAGGTAATCTTGTGCTATGTCGATGCCGTATTTTTGTAGGATGACGCTTCTCACTTTGGCTATACTGTCTGAAATGAAGCTCTGACCCTTGGCCACTCCTGTAACTTTGTAATAGCCCTTAAAAGGATAGTTTCTCGGAAGTTCACTTCTCTGGGCCATGTGGGCTTTTACGCATAAAACGCTTCCTGTCATTTCTCCGCTGTATGGGTCCCTAACTACAGCTAAACCATATATTTGTCCAAGCTTAACTCCTTTTGGCGTTATTTCCAAGAGTTTGCCCCTTTCGCTGATTTCATGCTCCAGTATTTGCCTTTGAATTGTTTTGCAGTGGTGTTCTATTGCTTCTCTAACATGCCTCTTCTCAACAACTTTGCATCCTTCATTCATGGCGAGGGTTGCGGCAGTCTTAATAATCGAAATCAATGGCCTAAACTTCGTTGTTAAAGCATCTTTTTTGTTGCTTCTTCGCCTACCCTCCTCAACAATTTCTTCGCATGCTTCTCGGCGAAACGGTACTAGGTTGAAACGCTTGACTTCCTGCGCTATAAACTGCACGTATTTACGCTTGTTTTCCACGGTATTGGGCATATCATTATTCATTCTAACAACTTTGCCATAACCGTAAATGCGGTCCATAAGGGCTGGATGAAGCTGGCTTATGCTGTCAAAGTTTCCAGCACCCACTAGAAACGTTATAGCCGGCGCTGGCTCGGTTGAAACAGCCATTGCCGCTGTGTCTCCACCGTGCCACCTACCCCTCAAAGTAATGGGTAACTGTCCATCTTCAAGCACTGTTAAAAGCGTCACAGCCTCTTCGGGATCCAAATTCTTTATCTCATCGATGTATAAAATTCCCAGGGAGGCTCTATGTGCATCTCCAGCAGTAACTCTCTGATGTTCAGGGGTACCCAAGCCACCAGTCTGATACGGGTCCCAAGCTATTGAGCCGAAAAGCTGGGCACTCCTATGTCCTGTTGCATCCACGAAAGGCGCATGTCCAGAGCTATTGTCAACTATTAGTTTTGGAACATCGGTTTGTTGGGCACCTCCAATGCCCTTTAAGCCTCCTAAACCGCCCAATTTAGAAAACCACCATATGAAAACGCCGAAGAAGATTAGGCTTCCGCCTGGGATGAAAGTTATGGGTACTAACCCAAGAAACTTGCCGATGAGATAGTCTAAGAAGTTATGATTATAGTAGTCTTGGAGGGGTTCTCCCAAATACTTCGGGTTTGCTTGCCAAGTCTGCCAAGCCTGAAACATGAAGTAAAAGCCTAGGGACATTAGAAATAAGCCCATTAATACCATAAAGATTTGTAATGCTTTGAGGCCTATTCTTGTAATGAATTTTCTTTTAAGCTCTTTAAGCTGCTCCCTTTGTAGAATCTTTTTCCCTTCACCGGCCTTGTGAATTGAAACTCTGGGCTGACTTGGCAACACATTGTTTTTCCAGCACAAGACATCGAAGAGCTTTATGCCTCTCTCTCTGTAAATCTGGGTGAGTTTTTCGGCTAAGGCTCTGCCAATTAGTGATTTGCCGGTTCCAGGGTCTCCTAAAAGAAGAAGGTATGGTCCTGGACTTATGATAGATCTAGCTGAGGGTTTGGGCTTGTCTGGATTGCTCCAACTCTCATACCATTTTGTTTCTTCAAGCCACTTGAGCTTGTGCACCCACTCATCCAGACATAGAAAGCACTCTTTTAGTGCCTGTTCTTGCCCAATAACCCAGTTTATGAGATTGTCGTCAACCGGAAAGTCTTCACTGCTTTCAAAGTTCCCCCAATCCCACTTTACCCTAACCTTTTTACCATTAACGCTTCTCTCAAGTATTTCAACATCATTTTTAAAGGGGTTAAAGGGCAAACACGACACCTTTGAACAGAGCCTTCAGCCATCCTCCACCAGAACACGTTGCTGTGAATTATTATAGAGGTTATTTCAAAATCGACAATATGAAAAAACTGATAACATACGCTGCATTTGTTAGAGAATGGAAAGAGCTTCGATGTACCTCTTTTTCCATTTCAACCTTTTTTCCATTTTCTTTTCTAGCATACCTTATTATTTTAGTTTGTTTTCCTTCGAATAAATCTCCACTTGAAATCTCTAACATTCCTCTCTTAAGAGCACAAAATTTTAAAGCTCAATTTAGGATTAAATTCATGAATTAAGCCCATTTCTGGTTTTTTACTTTGCCGATTAAGCTATAGCATGGACTTCACTGAGGCCTCATAAGAAAACCGATGAAAATCTCCATGCGAAGCTGGAGGACTGTATTTTCGAGAATACTTCGAGCTTTTGATGGTTTGCTGTTCTCTTTGCGGTTTTTAGCCCCCCTATAAATAGGTTGAACCTAGCTCAAAAAGGTTTGATTATTTCTTAGCTTCATTGTGAAGTTCAATGTAACACAGGCAGAAAGCAATAGTTCTTCTGCCTTTAAGGGAACCAGAAAGAAGTTGGGGATGGTTTAAAAATATTCTTAGGGTAATTCTTAACTTTACCCATAATCTTTCCTTCAAAGAGACGTTATGGAAGAATTGTTTTTAACTAGAAGGGCAGTTTTTGTGAGTTGTGTTGATGCTTCTGTATACGGTTGCTTTTTGTGTAGCCTTTGAAAGGTTCTCACTAGGTTTTGGGTTGTGGAGATCGATGCTTGAAATGGCTGTTTTTCTGGCTTATTTTCCATGAGTATGTAAAACTGCTTTGTTTACTGGTGGCTAAATGGTTGATATTTTTCTCTTTTTTAGATTAGTTTTTTACTTTTTGGTGATTCTGGTGATAAGAGTATTACCTTGCTAAAACACGTTTCACCAGCACTCTCAGACGTTGAACCCTAAGCGGTTGTATACAAAAGCATCAACGCAGTTCCACGCTTTAAGCCCGTTTTGGGACTTGTGAATTGAAAAGTATTAAAGTGTTTATGGCGTTAGGAATAGTTTATGAAGACGGGAAAAGTTATTCGGAGCTTCGTTGCCAAAGGCAGCTGTGAAGTTGTCCTACGAACGCCTAAGTGGGAAGACTTGGACGATTTGCTGGAGCTTATTAACTCGCTTGTGGATGAGAAGGCAGACATCCTCAGAACTCAAAAGGTTTCGAGAGAGGAGGAAATCGACTGGTTGTCTAAGGTGCTCAGCCGTTTGGAAAAGGATGAAACGTTTTACATGGTTGCAGAGGTGAATGGCAAGGTTGTTGCAGTCTCTGAGGTTAATAGACTAGGGGGTTATGAGAAACATGTTGGCGTAGTGGGAATAGCGATCAGAAGCGGTTTTAGGGATTCGGGGATTGGAACCGCGATGATGAAGACTTTGGCGGAGCAAGCCCGAGAAATGTGTTTGAAGGTTTTGACGCTTTCTGCTTTTGCAGCCAATGAACGCGCAATTCACGTTTACGAGAAAGTTGGGTTTGTGCAGACTGGACGGATTCCGAAAAAGCATTTCAAGGAAGGCGAGTATATGGATGAGATTACAATGACTAAGGTTTTGAAGTGAAAGCCTATGTCAAACTTCAGAGTTTTTAACACAAGCCACAGCTTCTCCACAAAGGGCGAAATAGACTTTATAGATCTGACAGACAAGGTTCAGGAAGCGGTTTCGCAATCGGGCATAAAAAACGGTTTAGTCCATATATTTGCGCCTCACGCCACTGGCATACTCATCTTAACAGAAAGCGAATACGGCCTGTTAAACGACATTAAGGCTTTCCTTGAAGAGCTAATCCCAAAACATGGCGCGTATAGGCATCCTTCCAACGCCCACGCCCACTTGCGGTCCATGCTCTTGCCACCTGACAAAACCATGCCAGTAGTCGATCGCCATGTAGAGTTTGGAACGTGGCAATCTCTAGTCTTTGTAGAAACAGACATCCACCCTAGAAGAAGAACAGTCATCATTCAAGTAATAGGCGAACAATAAGAAGCTTCTACTATCTTTCTGTTTTCATTTGTTTATTTGCTTAAGTGCCTCTTCAATTTCTTTTCGAACCTCTGTATTGAGTTTTCCTCTTAAAGCCTGCTTGAGGGCAAGCTTAGCATCTTGTCCCCCAATTTTCTCTAAGGCCCATGCAACGTGCATCTTGACGATCATACTCCGACTGGTTTTTAATTTGCGAGCCAGCACTGGAATAGCCACGGCATCACCAATATTTCCAAGCGCCACTGCTGCATTTCTTTGAATGGCCCCAAAGCTCACCCACGGCTCTCCGATCTGATTTTTACCGAAACGTCTGCGGTATTCACACTCGTTCATTTCCAAAATCGACATTAATGGAAGACTGGGGCCAACATATCCATAATCTGGTTTTCTGTCTTTTGGCTTCACCTTTCGGTTTATAGGACAGGCTTCTTGGCATGTTGTGCATCCGTATAATCTGTCGCCCCATATCTCCCGTATATGGTCGGGCATGACCATTTGGCGATGAGTTATGGATTGTAGACATTTTTGGGTGTCTAAAATGTAAGGCTCAACGATTGCTCCTGTTGGACAAGCTTCAATACATGCACGGCAGTTTCCGCAATACTCATCGAGAGGCTCGTCTTCTTCAAGCTTGACATTGCATATGAGTTCCCCGAGAACAATCCAAGACCCATACTGCCTCGTCACAATAATCCCATGCTTGCCGTACCAGCCTACTCCAGCCCTTTGAGCCATGGGTTTTTCAGCCAACGGCCCATTAGAGTAACATCTAAAGCGAAATCCGCTTCCCACTCTCTTCTTTAAGAAATCTGCTACAATTTTTAGCTTCATCTTTACATCATAGTAATAATTTCGCCATGTATACCTTGCAATTCTTCCATGGGGTTCGCTGGGTTTGCTAAGGTCGATGGGCTCAGACGTTAAATAACATTCTGCTGCGACCACTACCGAATTAGCGTCTGGAAGAAGGCTTCTTGGATTGCAAAACGTGTCGATTTCTTCAATCTTCCATCTGGGCCTAAATCCTCGCCGAATCTGATCTTTAATCCGCTCTGCAGCCTCTAGAAATGGTTCCGCAGAAGCTACTCTAACAATGTCAAGACCAACTTTTTCAGCAAATTCCTTCAACTCATCGGTGAGTGACATGTTCACTCCTCTTGTTCAAAGCGTTCCTGATTCACATTTATGTTATTAGTAATAACTTCATCAGCGCACGTTAAACTTTATCGATTTCTTTACTTCGCACTTCGTTACTCTTTGAACGAGCACTGTTATGATTATTTTTAAAAGTTCCTTGAAACTTTTAGTCTTATCTTAAGAAATTTTTTAAATCTTTGTTTAATATGTATACGTTTCGCTAAATTTCGTGCATTGAGAAATAAGACGCTTATAGCATATCTTCCAAGTTAGAAGCTTCTTTTTACATTCTTTTAACAAGCCTGTTGCTGCATTTTATCTCTAAAATAATGTTGACAACAAGGGTTTTAGATGGTATTTTGCTGTATTTATAACATTCGTTTCTCTTCGGGCCGTAGAAAGGTTTATGTGCGCGTTCTGAGAGAGAAATTACGAGAGCTCGTAAATTTGGAAGGTTCACCAATGAAAACAGAGCTTTCCTATGAAGCCGAGGAATACGTTGAAGTAATATATAGACTTCAAAAGCAGAGCGGTGTTGCTAAAACAAAAGAGTTAGCGGAAGAACTACGTGTTGTGCCCGGTTCAATAACAAACACCATCGAGCATTTGGAAAAGCATGGTTTGGTGAAGCACCAGCCTTATAGAGGTGTGAAGCTAACCGCAAAGGGCGAAGAGCTAGCCTTAGACATTCTCAGAAGGCATAGACTAGCGGAGAGAATGCTTACAGATATTTTAAACTTTGATTGGGGTCATGTCCACGAAAGCGCCTGCAAGCTTGAACACGCTCTGACAAAAGAAGTAATTACACTTCTGGAAAAGAAACTTGGAAATCCAAAAATCTGCCCCCATGGAAACCCTATACCGACAGAACAAGGCAAAGTGGAAGAGGAGAAATGCCTTCCGCTGACGGAAATCGGATTAAACGACTTTTGCAACGTGGCAAAAATAACAGATGAGAAACGGGAAAAACTGTTGACATTAGCCAGTAAAGGATTGAAACCTGATGTTCCCGTCCATGTTGTTGAAAGGAAACCTTCAAACATGGTTTTGTGCGTGGCTGGAAAAGAGTGCACCTTGAGCTACGATTATGCTTCTAGCGTTTGGGTCAAACCCATGAAGTGAACAAACATGCGGTTCAGAAACAGGAGAAAACCTAAAAGGGGAAATCCACCCAGCAACGAAGAAGTAATTTCTCTAATAAGCCTCAGGGAAGGAGAAACAGGGGTTATAACCCACGCTTCTGGAGGCTTTGGACTAGTCCGAAGACTCGCCGAGATGGGCCTGATCCCTGGTGAGGAAGTTAAACTTCTCAGAAAAGGACCCTTCCGTGGCCCTCTCGAAATTGAAATAATGGGAGTTGCGCTCGCTCTCGGTTATGGTGTGGCCTCAAAAGTTTTCGTCAAGCCATTGAAGGAAGAGTCAAATGGCTAAAAGGCAGTTAAAAATAGCACTGGCTGGAAACGCAAACGTTGGAAAAAGCGCGATTTTTAACCAGTTCACAGGCTTAAACCAAATTGTTGGAAACTGGCCTGGAAAAACCGTTGAAAGAGCTGAGGGAACGCTCCATTTTAAGGGCTATACTATCCGCATAATTGACCTGCCCGGAATTTATTCACTTTCCACATTCTCTATAGAAGAAATTGTTTCACGCGATTATATTGCGGTTGAAAAGCCAGACATCATAATTAATGTGGTAGATGCTTCAGCGCTGGAACGCAACCTATACTTTACGCTTCAGCTTCTAGAGCTTGAGGCACCAATAATAATCGATTTAAATCAGGTTGACTTTGCAGCCAAGAAAGGCATAAGAATTAACGTGGAAAAACTTTCTGAAACTTTGAGTGTTCCCGTCGTCCCAACTGTTGCGATTACCGGAAGTGGGATAAACGAGCTTCTCTCAGCCGTTATAGCCGTAATAAATGGAGAACGTGGGCTCAAGCCGTTAAAAGTCAAGTACGGAAAAGAAATCCAGAAGAGAATTCACGCCATTGAAAAACTTGTTAGCGCTAAGCTTCCACAGCTTTGCACGGTTTATCCCGAAAGATGGATTGCGATTAAACTTTTAGAAAGAGATACGGATGTCGCCGGGAAACTGAAGAACTATGAGAATGGAAAGGAAGTTTTGGATTATGCAGAGAAATTGGCAACAGAACTTGAAGTGATACATGGCGAGCATTTCCCTATTATCCTAGCCTCAGAAAGATACCGTTTTGCAAACACGATAGCCAAAGAGGTTACGGCCATCGAAACCCCTCCAAGAATAAGCCTAGAACAAAAGCTGGACGCTATAACTACACATAAAATTCTCGGATATCCAATTTTAGCAGTTGCCATAGCCTCTCTATTTGCGTTAATATTTGTTGGAGGAAACTTAGTATCTGCTGGTCTTGAGCCTCTGTTTAAGAACTTTTCAGTATACGTTCGAAGCATGCTCTCCTCATTTTTACCCCAAATTGCGGTAGACTTGATTAATAAAGGGATTCTGGATGGCGTAGTTGCAGGGATAACGATAGCCTTACCCTACATCGTGCCCTTCTACATCGCTCTGGCGTTGCTTGAGGACAGTGGTTACCTACCCCGTGCAGCATTCCTCATGGACAACTTAATGCACAAAATGGGGTTACATGGCAAGGCGTTCATTCCATTAATGCTGGGCTATGGCTGCAGTGTTCCTGCATGCATTGGCTGTAGAGTAATGGAGACGGAACGTGAACGCTTCTTAGCGGCTTTCGTGACTGTTCTGATTCCATGCGCAGCCAGAACGGTCGTTATTCTGGGCTTAGTCGGCAGATTTGTAGGTCTGCACGCAGCTTTAGCCTTATACGCTTTCGACTTAGTTCTTGTCTTTGTCTTAGGCAGAATTGCGTTTAAGGTTCTTCCTGGGGAACCGGTTGGGTTGATTATGGAGATGCCGCCTTATAGGAAAACTTCAGTCAAAAATGTTCTAATGAAAACTTGGGGTAGAACAAGAGACTTCATCTACATGGCCTTTCCAATAATTGTTGCCGGAAGCGTAGCGATAGAAGCCTTAGCCTTGTCGGGGTTTATGAACTATGTGGTTGAAGCCGCAAACCCGCTTATCGGCGGTTGGTTGGGACTTCCACCAGCGGCAGGCATCGCCTTAATATTTGGAATCTTGCGCAAAGAATTGACGCTGATTCTGCTTTCAGAACTCATCCCGCTAAGAACTATGTCCGATATCCAGATGATTGTTTTTTCACTAGTCACCATTCTTTATATTCCGTGCATTGCAACCATCGCCGCCTGCACAAGGGAATTTGGGTGGAGAAAAGCCCTAGCAATAACAGTTGTTGACGTAGCGCTTGCCATTTTCCTAGGCGGATTAGTCTACAGACTCCTATCACTAATAATAGCGAGTTAACTAAGAAAATTATGATTTTAAAACATCTCCATTTTTAACTGTTGTTTCCAAAGAAATCTTTGGTTAACACCAACCGCATTAACATTATGTGACAAAGCCTCAAATTATTTAGAAAGTCCGAATAGAACCTTCTTTCAGTTAAGTTTATTTGTGAATTATTCCGTATTTTTGTACGGAGAGGAAAAGATGAGGAAGACTCTATTTATAGCGATTATGGTTTCTATTGTCTTTTTGATTGCTGTGTTCGCACCAGTGGCAACTGCATCGCTGAGATTGAACTTAAGCCACTTGACCCCCATGAAATTCGATGAAACAAAAGTTTACGCTGAACCTGAAGCCTCAGATGTTCAGCCATCAGCCGACCCAAAATGGGCTGTGATAATTGGCATCGCAGACTACCTAGGCACGGGCTCTGACTTGTGGCACCCTGACGAGGATGCAAAAGAGATGTACGCTGAGTTAACGAGACAGCAGGGTTATCCGAGGGGCAATGTGAAACTGTTGACAAACAGGAAAGCGACGGCCGCAGCAATTGTAAGCGCTGTAGACTGGCTTATCGCTAATGAGAAAGCAGGCGACGAGGTGGTGTTCTTCTACAGCGGCCACGGTTATAGGGCGCCGGACGCTGACGGCTGGGACAATGATGTTGAATTGGATGGTTATGACGAAATGATCGTCACGTATGACTTCTACGGCTTGCCAGACGGTTGGTTTGAACAAAAGTTCACAGCCATTGAGAGCACAAAGTTCGCTCTCATGTTCGGCTCATGTTATTCAGGCGGCATGTTCGATGACGATGATGATTTGCAAGGCACTGGCAGGGTTATTGCTTCAGCCTGCAAAGCCGATCAGTTAGGTTGGGACTATATGATGTTAGGCAACACTTTATGGGGCTACTATTTCGTGGACGAAGCATTGATAGATAACAGAGCAAACTCGGTTGAGACGGCACATGCATACGCTTATCCATGTGTAGTCGCACAACAGCCTGATTCGCAGCCTCAGCTCTACGACAACTACCCAGGCGATTTCACACTATAAACCCTACTCGGCTTACCTCCTCCCTTTTTATTCTTTCCGCTGGCTCGGTTTTAATAACCAAATTTTCTTAAGAAAAACGTAAATAGGCACCCAGTAAACATCAAAACTAGTCAGGTCAAGAAAAAGTGGCCGGGGTGAGGTAGCCTGGTAGCCTATAGGCCTGTGGAGCCTAGCGCCCGGGTTCAAATCCCGGCCCCGGCCCTCACAGTGCTCAACTAAAAACTAATAGGGTTGAAACATGCTTCTTTACCATATCGAATGGAGTCACTAAAAAATGCAAAGAAAACGCCTGGTTTTCCCATTCTCAGCAATTGTCGGTTTGAACAAGCTCAAACTAGCCATTTTGATAAACGCAATTAACCCAAAAATTGGTGGCTTACTCATAAGGGGACCAAAGGGATCAGGAAAAAGCACCGTTGTCAGGGCTTTAGCTGACATTCTTCCAAAAATAGCGGTTGTTAAAGATTGTCCGTTCAACTGCAGTCCCTATGACCCGTCCAATATGTGCCCAAAATGCGGTGAAAGATACAGGAGAGGAGAAAAACTGCCTGTGGAAGAAAGAGAGATGGTTGTTGTCGACTTGCCTTTGGGCGCCACAGAAGACAGAGTGATCGGAAGCTTAGATGTGGAGAAAGCGATAAAGTATGGAATAGAAGCACTAGAACCCGGAATTCTCGCCGAGGCAAACCAAAATATTCTGTACGTGGATGAGGTTAATTTGCTACCAGATCACATCGCAGATGATTTGCTAGATGCTGCGGCCACTGGGTGGAATATTGTTGAAAGAGAGGGAATATCTGTAAGCCATCCTTCCCGCTTCATATTTATTGGGACAATGAACCCAGAGGAAGGAGAGCTAAGACCGCAGCTTCTTGACCGCTTCCCATCATCAGTCACGGTTGAAAGAATAACATCCGTGAAGGATAGAATTGAAGTTGTAAAAGGAAACATGGAGTTTGAAGCTGAGCCTGAAAAATTCTATGAAAAATACAAGCCTCTACAGGATGAACTGCGAGACAGAATAGCAAAAGCAAGAAACGTGCTAAAAGACGTGGTTATTCCCGAAAACCTTCTTGAAAGCATATGTAAGGCATGCTTAGACTTAAAAGTTGATGGCTTACGACCAGACATAGTTATTGCAAAAGCAGCTTCATCGTTGGCAGCTTTTGAAAACCGAACAGAAGTAACTTTAGACGATGTTCTAGTTGCAGCAGAACTCGCCCTAAGCCACAGGACAAGGGAAGGCGGATTCCTGGAGCCAGCGACACCTCAGGAAATAAGAGAGGTTTTCACCACCGCTGTAAAGAAATTGTTTCAATTTGAAAAAACAGGGAAAACAACCAAAAAAGAAGTTGAAAAAAGGAAATTTTTAAAAGGAAAGGCTGTTTTCTGGGTTAAAAAAGACGCCACAAAAGAGGAAGAAGAGAAAACAGAAAAAGAAAACCGTTTTGAAAAGTTTCAGAGAATGAAACTTAGGCTCAACTTTTTCTTAGGCAGGTTTTTTGGCGGTGTTTGGGGAATCGCAAAAAGGTTAAAGAAAAGCCCGAAAAACGCGCCGATTTCTGATGGAATTCAAGTCGGCGGCGACAAGCTCCGAGGAGAAATTTACGAAGAAAAAACTAAAACGAAAAAAGGTGATTCTAAGGCTATTCCAACGGTTAGTGATGCTGCTAAATTATCAGAAGTCTCTCAAGGCTTTCCAGTCATTAGCAGTTTAGAGAAGAAAGTTATCTCTCCTTCTAAGTTTTTTCTAAAAATGGGGAAGATCAAAACTAGGAAACGGGGCGTTTATGCTGGAAAGCATGCTCAGGCAATAACGACTCTTCATAAGGGTAAGCCTTATGGATGGAAATTTCCTCATGAAAAACCCACAGATATTCACATCCCCGCAACTATTCGCGAAGCAGCTAGAAAACAGAAGAATCGTGAAAAACCCTTAGAGACAGCCTTAAAAATTTGTCTCTCAGATGTGCGTGAGAAGTTAAGATTGTATAAGGCTCCTTTGACAATGGTCTTCGTTGTCGATTTAAGTGGGTCTATGCTTCTTAACCTTGAGGCTGTAAAAGAAGCCTTGCTCAAACTCCACAGCGACGCCTACCGATTTAGAGACCGTGTCGGCATAGTAGCTCTGAAAGGAGTAGGCGCTGCTGTTGTCCAACACCCAATAACAAATCTAAGAGTTGTAGCTAATAAACTTCTGAACTTGCGTGTAAGCGGGTATACTCCACTTGCCGCTGGGATGTTTAAAGCTTGGGAAGTCTTGAAGGAAACAAAGAGAAGAGACCCTTCCACTGTATCCGTTATGGTGATAATAACTGACGGAAGCGCAAATGTCCCCCTGAAAAGAAGTCTTGAAACCGGTGAGGTTCGACAAATAGATGAAGTCCGCATAATTGTCAGAGAATACGAAGACATAGCCGTGAAGGATGTCATATCCGCTTCTAAAGTGATAAAACGCGAGGGGATACATGTAATAGTTATAAACACTAATCCCCACATGTATGGACGTGAAACATACGGTTTCCTTGTGACAAGGATAATAGCTTCTATCACTAATGGAAGCCACCATGTTATTGGCAGACTAACAGCAAAAAAGGACATGGTTGAAAATATGATTGAGGGAATAAGGGAAGACCAGAGAAAAATAGTTTATGAAAAAGCCTTAAGTTAAAACACAACTGAACGCTTTTTCTGCGAAATGGATGCAAGTAGCATGCTTAAGGATAAAAAAGAAGCGAAAAATCGCTCTAATTGCCCATGGCATTCAACCAAAATTCCCGTGCTTTAGGTTCAGCAGAAAAGCCAAGTGTAATAGCTGAAGTTGTGAAGTTTCATTTCACTCTGGATGGGAGAAGAATCGCAGTGCCATTTTGCGGGATACATCACGAATGTTTAAAGGATAATATAGTTAAACTAAAAAGGTGTATTGAATAATCAAATTGGAGGCATGACATTCTTTTTTGTTCTTATGCTTTCACGCATCCACTTTTCAAAATCTTTCGACGGAGGATTTTCAATAAAAAGCCTTTTTCTCAAGGCTTCCAAGAAAGCGTTTTCTCTACCTAAGAATTCAGCTGCCGTTAAGATTCTGCATCCAGCCTTATGGGCTGTGTCAAAAACGTTTTTTGTTTTTTCACGCCAGTTTTCATCCCTTAAGATGTGATGTTCCAAGATGATGCATGGTATAGCCTTCACAACTTTTTCTAAATTCTTAAGTCCAGCTTGAACCTGTTCCTCGTCAACCTTGAACTTGGATAGGTACAATGGTGGTCCACCCATCATCATTAATTGAGGCTTTTCTTCATTGATTATTTCAAGAGTATGTGCTGACATTGGACCTTGAATGTCTGGAGCAAACATGAAGTTTTCGCCTTGATATTCGATGGTCGTCATTAAAACCCATCCAAGGGCTGAGTTTTCAGGTCCATGAAAAACAGGTTCCGAAAACTTAACTTTTGTAGATTTTCCGAAGATGAAGGTTTTTCCATCCGCAATTTCGAGTTTTTCTGCGTATTTTCCGCCTGTTTTCTGGAACATCCATCCTCTTCTTCTTTGGCTGTAATTGATTTTTTCCTTTGGATTTTTTATGAGAACGGTTTTTCCTTCGTAGATTTGCCTTGCCGTTTCGACTGCGGTTGTCCAATTGCATAGCCAATCCTCATAGGAAGGTGTATGATGATCAAAATGATAATGGCTCAATGTTACAACTTCTGCTTTTTCTGCGGCTTCTGCAATTTTTCTGCGGCAATCGTCTATAGCTTTAAACTCCATAGGATGTGGAGGCAAGCCGAAACGGTTTGGACAAAGCGAAACCCCTGCATCCAAGAGGATTTTAACATCTGGAGTTTCAACATAAGTACACATGGACCTAACGCCTAGACTTTCAGCAGCCAATGGAACAACGCGAATGTACCTTAGCATAATTGTTCAACACATGTAATATTCCTATAACTTTTTATTTAAGTCCACATTAATTTTTTTGGCGAGTGATGACGACTCTGGCCCCGCTGACCCAAAATGATTGAGATCTTGAGTGCGAAGAGCTCGCCTATTTCTTTTTATTCTTCTGATGGTTTTTCCCAGAGTTCCAGCATTCTCTTTTTGAGCTCCCTGCGTTTTCTGTGTAAAAACCTGTACACTGTGCTGTGTAAGCTTCCATCAATCAACATTTGGATTGCTTCCTTCGCTGCTTGAACTTGTTCCATGTTTCCAATTATGCCGACTGTGTGCCCATAAACACATACATTAGTTTCTGTTAGTTCCTCAATTATTCTGCGGGTTTTTCCAGTCATCCCTATTATTCGTCCTTTGATGCGTCTGATGTCAGATTCAGACCTTCCGAAAATAGTCCTCAAATCTATGATGTCTAGCATAGCTTCTTCATCGTGAATTAAGCGGAAAGCATGATCTGGGGAAAAGCCTCTTCCGATGGCTGTTACGACATCTTTTGCCTTAAAAAGCAATGACGGATCTTTTGCGTTTTCAGCCAGAATGAATGTGACGTCGCCTGCTTCGCTGTCTATTTGGAGCTCAACCGAAAGTTTTTCTTCGATACCTTTCTTGGTTTTGCCTTCAGGCCCTATTAAAACTCCTACGCGCTCTTTTGGGATTCTCAGAAATGCGCTAACCCTTGCCATGACCTGTAACCTTCTTATAGCACTCTTCAATAGAGGGAACTTTAACGCCTAACCTGCTAAAATATCTGTTCAAGTTGGTTAAGTCTCTATGTAAAAGGAAATCCGCCATGGGATGCGAAAGCGGAACAGCCTGCGACATATCAAACAGTACTGGACGCTCCCTCCAAGTCATGATGTTATATTCGCTTAAGTCTCCATGAACAAGCTCAGCCTTGGAGTAAAGCCTTCTCAAAGAATCCAAGAGGATTTCGTAGGTTTTCTCCGGATTTTTTGGGCGCTGTTCCTTCATCGCGGGAGCACTTACACCGTTTTTTCCGATAAACTCCATTATGAGCACATTATTCTCCACAGCGATAGGTTTGGGCACTCTCACTCCTGCGGCTGTTGCTTGTTGTAGGTTTTTGAATTCCTTTTGAGCCCATGCAAAGATTAGCGAGCGTGTGTCGTGTCTCACGCCTTTGAATCTCGGGTCACCTTCAATATACTTGAGCATGCCTTTACGGAACTCCGCTGAAACAGTTAAGTATATCTTGATTGCCAACTCGTTTCCTTGCTCATCCTTTCCCCAGTAAACCCGTGATTCCTTTCCGGCCTTAACGACACCATGAATCTCGCTTATTGCGCCTTTGTTCAAAAAATCGTAGATCACCATGAGGGTTGAGCGGTCGAAAACCTCTTCCAAAACCTCATATTCCTCGCTTCGTTTTTCCTTCATCAACTGTTCAGCTTCGTAATCTTTTTCCTTTTTGTGAAGTCTTTTTTCAACAAGTTTCCGAAAAGACACTCGCGTTTCTCCATTCAAAATAATTACATTGTTAAATACCCTTTTTTCCGAAGCCAATCCGCTTGGGCTTTTATATAGCGCCAAATCAAATCGCCGCGCTTGTCAGATTGAAAATCCCATGGAGAAACCAAAACAATGTCCCTCTCACGTATCCAAACCCGCCGTTTCATCTTACCCCTTATACGACATAAACGTTCATTCCCGTCTTGGCACTTAACCAAAACACGGTCAAAACCAAGCAGTTTGACGGCTACGCCTAAAACATCATTCGTGGATGGAAGCACCATCTCGCTCAATTCTTCCTCGGTTATGACCTTCTTTTTCCCCAATCAAGCACCTCAAATGCGTTCCGTTAGAAAAGGTATCTATCTTCCTTAAAAGCATGTTTACTTCGCTTATGTTTCAGCATCAAATTTTCACTATTTGGGCGTGTGGTATTCCTTCTATGTTTAATACTGCTTCTGGGTGCACGTAGCCTTTTTCCATGGCTCTTTGGACTATGTTTTTGCCTACCATGTTCACTATGGTAGAGTTTTTTATCATGTCTATGGCTTCTTCAATAGTCACTTTTGCTCCTTTATAGAATTCTTCTTTTACGTGGAAGACTATTTTCCCTTCCCGTAGGGTTTTTCCGAGGATCTCAGCGTCACATATGGCTAAAAGCACGTTGTTGCCGATTTTTCTAAGGTTGAGGTATACTTCCAATCTTTAGACTCTCATGTTAGAGTTGTTGCACAGAGGATTTTGCCCCACACGCCTCACATACCAGAAATGATAGGCGCTTCTCCCTTACAATCTTTGTGTCTGGACGCTTGCAGACTGGGCATATAACAAAGCTTTCCATATACCTTTGTGTGAGTTTTTCCAGAGTGTCTTGCAAAAATTTTCCTTTAAAAATAGCCCTTGATTCCTGCATTGTTGCCGCCGTAGCCATCTCACGTGTTAAAAACTTCAACAGATGCTGCGGATCACGATTTAAGACGTCTGCGATTTCTTTGAAATTGTGTATTATCGTGCGCATGCCTATGACTGAGTGATGAAGCATAGGTAGCTCTAGGCGTTCGTGTTTCGAAACAATTTCTGGAATTTGGGAGCGCGCCCTTTTTAGCAACTCCTCGTAGTCATATTTCATCTATTGACTCGCCACGAGAAAAATGGTGCATGATCCTATTTAAAACTTATAACGGTGGGTAACGAAAAGAGATGACGACAAAAGGGAGACCCGATGGGAAATACTTACCTTTACACCGGAACAGGAGCGGGAAAAACCACAAACGCATTAGGCTTGGCGTTGCGTTCTATTGGACATAAACGCAAAGTTATCATAATCCAGTTCTTAAAATGGTGGAAAAACACTGGCGAATATAAGATTAGTAAGATGCTTGCGCCATACTATGAAATTTATCAGTTCGGTCGGAAAGGATGGCACGGACTAGGCAATTTAGGCGAAGAAGACAAAAAACTTGCCCGCAGAGCCTTGAAATTCGCTGAAAATATCGTGAAGGAGAAAAGGCCTCATCTGCTAGTCTTGGATGAGATTAATTTGGCTTTGTACTGTAAGCTTCTAGATGTAGGAGAGGTTTTGGAGTTTCTGGACAGGATTCCAAAGAAGACTGATGTTGTTTTAACTGGAAGATTCGCTCCAAAAGAACTCGTAGATCGGGCGGAGTTTGTGAACGAGATAGTTGACGTTAAACATCCAAAGGAAATGGTCACAACAAAGGGGATACAGTATTAAGACGAAAAGAAAACAGAGGCTGGCTGGGGTCATGTCATACAAAGTGGAATGGAATGGATGGAGATCGATATAATTCCCGGCCTTTCACCGGGTCCAGGGACAAAATTTAATGTCTCCCTGTGGGGAACACTCGAGCCGTACATGGGTTTTAGCACTTACACTTTTTATTTCAAACTTTATGAACGCTCAGAACAAGATGATAAATACTCAGATGCCCCGATAGCGGAAAAGACCGTAGTTGCACAGAAGGACAAGGACTCAATGTATGTCACTTTCTCGTCTGGCAACTTAACAGCCATCATTCCAGACACTCGCGGTATTTATATCTACAAAGTCGAGTTCGGAAGCTCAACAGAAGCTTGGGAGACGTTCGAGTTTCCCATTTTGGCAGAGGAAGGGATGCTAATATCTCCCATCATCTAGTTCAACAGTTTCAAAAAAGTTTGTAGCTGTGTTCTAAACCATGGTATTATAAGGACGAAAATTTTCATTATTGTCTGATAGGAGAATCCAACAATGGGGCATCTCAAAAATCTCTTAAACCGAAAGAACGCAATGATTCTGCTTCTGGTTTTACTTGTTTTGTCGACAGTTTTGAACGTTTACCAATACTTAAGTTACTTAGATTCAGCTAAGTCTTCATATGTTTACACAACTAGCGCTTGGATATCGGACGACATATTGGGTATGGGAGGAATAAGCATTTTCTTAAGCAAAGGATTGGTGGTTCACCCTGATGAGCAGTTTAATATTACTGTATCCATAAAAGCTTGGGAACCATATGTTGGCGAAGGAACGTGGAATATCTCTTTCAGTCTTCATAACCGTGCGCTATACGATGAATACTCGGACACTCCTTTAGTAGAAAAAAACATAACAATGTATAAAAGCAAAGATGCGATGACTGCTTCAGGCTCATCAGGTACATTCACACTTACAGCGCCTTCTACCTTAGGAATATGGATCTATCAAGTCTCTATTGGCGGTCCAACACCAAGTGGATACTCCATAGAATTCCCTATTGTGACGTCCCCATTTGTTTGGATACCAATAATCCTACCACCATCAATCAACTGAGAGAAAGGGTTATGGTGGAAAGAGCTTTGACCTTTAAAAGCTTATTGCAAAAGTTGATGGCTGTGTTACTTCTGGGCTTTCACGCCATTCCTACGTATATTTGCATAGCAAATCCTTTGATCGGCATGATTGCTCCTATTGGTGTTGAGTGGGTTCTGTTGTCTCCGTGGAATCCCTTTTACTCGTTCTGGGAAACCAGATGGCTCGTCTTCAACATGATCAGCATCCCAAACCTCTATGACGTTAATCCTAATCCCATTATTGGATGGACTCTATTCGCTGTAGGATTCTCCATCTTTCTAATTGCATGCATTCAATTCCTCACTAAATGGAAGAAAGGATTTGTAACAACTGGCTTATACTCAAAAGTTAGGCACCCCCAATATCTCGGAATAATACTCGCAACCCTAGGCTTCACCTTCACAAGCGAAAGACCCATGGCATGGATCGCATGGCTCAACCTAACCTCCCTATACCTCCTACTCGCAAGTAGTGAAGAGAAAATTCTACAAAAAAAGTACGAAGAAGAAATCGAAAAGTATAAGCAACAAGTACCCTTCATCCTACCACTCTTACCGCCTAACATCGCAAAACGATTTCTAACCCCAAAATCAAAACTCACAAAATACCTAATCTTACTCCTCACCTACTTTTCAACAATGACAATAGCATGGATAGTCCTAAAACAATTCTCACACCATCCCGGCTCATTTTGGAAATAAACTCGACGTAAAAGCCCCCATCCTTATCAGTAAAATATACATGTAATACATCAAAACCAGCTTTTAACACCCTATAAAAATAAGCAGCCACTATAAGTTTGACAGTTTTGAAAAAGCTTAAAGAATCTACCGCGGTTAGTAGTGTCTTAATCCTCAGGGGTGGGACTCTTGGACAAGCACAATCATCCATACATACCAAATTCTCAACCAGAGATCAAACAAGAAATGATGCGGGAAACAGGCATAAAAAACATCGACGAACTATATGCTGACATTCCTGAAAAGTATCGTTTAAAAAAGCCGCTGAATCTCCCAAAGAATGCCTTGTCGGAGTTTGAAGTCAAGGAGCATGTTGAAGCTTTACTTTCAAAAAACAAGACATGCAACGACATGCCCATGTTCTTGGGAGCTGGATGCTGGCCCCATTACGTGCCAGCCGTTGTAAAGGAAATTGTTCAACGCAGCGAGCTCCTCACTTCCTATACGCCCTATCAGCCTGAGATTTCGCAGGGCATGCTTCAAGCCCTTTTCGAATATCAGAGCATGATTTGCGAGTTAACAGGCATGGATGTCGCCAACTGTTCCGTGTATGATTGGGCTTCAGCTCTGGGAGAAGCCGGGCGCATGGCAGCCCGCATAACAGGACGAAGCCAAATTCTAATTCCAAAAATCATTCACCCGGAACGAGCCGCAACGCTGCAGGTTTATGCTGAACCAGCCGGAATAAAAATTGAACAAGTAGCTTATGATAGAGAAACTGGGCAAATCAGCCTTAGGGATTTAAAGGATAAAATTTCTGACAATACAGCAGCCATTTACATTGAAAACCCTTCCTATTTGGGCTTTATTGAAGCACATGTTGACGAAATCAGCAAAGAAACTCATGTACATGGCGCCCTTTTAATAGTTGGTGTCGATCCAACATCGCTTGGAATTTTGAGGCCGCCAGGCGAGTATGGTGCGGACATCGTTATTGGAGAAGCTCAACCGTTGGGGAATTCTATGAATTTTGGCGGTCCGCTTTTGGGAATCTTCGCTTGCCGTGATGACATGAATTTAATCAGACAGATGCCAGGTCGCATAATTGGAATGACAACAACGCTAGATGATAGCAGGGAAGGTTTTTGCATGGCTTTGCAGACACGCGAACAGCACATTAGACGGGAGAAGGCAACATCCAACATTTGTTCCAACGAAGCCCTTTGCGCTGTGGCTTCTGCTGTTTACATGGCTTTGCTTGGACCTCAAGGCTTACGTGAGCTTGGCGAAACAATCATATATAAAGCCAGCTACGCCATGCATTTGCTTTCAGAAATAGACGGCGTCAAGGCACCAGTCTTCAAATCCCCCCACTTTAAAGAATTTACCGTCAATTTTGACGATGCTGACCTGAGGGTCAAAGAAGCCCATAAAAAACTCTTACAGTATAAAATTCACGGCGGCAAAGACATTACAAAGGAGTTTCCAGAACTCGGCGAAACAGCCCTCTATTGCGTGACTGAAATTCATTCAAAGGAGGACATTGAACGCTTGGCAGAGATTTTAAACGAGGTTCTGGCTGGGAGGTGAAAAGAATGTTTAGGCAGGCATGTTGGAGTGAACCGGTGATTTTTAACCTGGGGAAGAATGGAAGGAGAGGACATTTACTCCCCAAGGTAGAGGACGAAGTTAAGCAAACCGTCGGCGATGTAAACGCACTCATACCAGAAAACATGCAGCGGCGCGTAAGTCAGCTTAAGCTTCCTGAGCTCTCAGAAGTTGAAGTTGCACGTCATTTTGTGCGTTTGTCGGAAATGAACTATGGAGTTGATTCAGGTTTGTATCCACTTGGAAGCTGCACCATGAAGTATAATCCAAAAATAAACGAGTTGCTCGCGAGTTTGCCATCCATTAGTATGGTTCACCCTTATCAGGATGAACCCACTGTGCAGGGCATCCTTGAAATTCTTTATGTACTTGAGCGTTGGCTTGCGGAGATAACTGGCACTTATGAGGTTTGTTTGCATCCTTCTGCCGGTGCTCATGGCGAGTTTTTAGGAACTTCACTGATGCGCGCATATCACAAGTTTAATGGAGAGGATAAACGGCGAAGCGAAGTAATTGTTCCGGATTCCGCTCACGGCACAAACCCCGCAAGCGCGGCCATGGGTGGGTTTGATGTGGTGGTTGTCCCGTCGGACGAGGATGGTTGTGTTGATTTGGAGGCTTTGAAGGCGGTTGTCTCTGAAAGAACAGCAGGCTTAATGCTCACCAATCCTAACACCCTTGGAATCTTCGAAAAGAACATTGAGGAAATAGCCAAAGTTGTCCACGAAGCCGGGGGATTACTCTATTATGATGGCGCAAACTTAAACCCCATATTAGGTAAGGCTAGACCAGGCGACATGGGCTTCGACATAGTCCACATAAACATCCACAAAACTTTTGGCACGCCTCACGGTGGAGGTGGCCCCGGAGCTGGTCCAGTTGGCGTTTCTGAGGAATTGGCCGAATTTCTGCCTATTCCCCGAATAGTCTTTGATGATGAAGGCTACCGTTTAGAATATGACAAGCCGCATAGCATCGGAAAAATTCGGAGTTTTTATGGGAATGTTGCTGTTTTGTTGAAGGCTTACGCTTACATTTTAAGCTTGGGCTCTGAGGGGTTGAGGGAAGCGGCTGAGGTCTCCGTTTTGAATGCAAACTACCTAATGAAGAAGCTCAAAGAGGTTAGGGGCTTGACGCTTCCATACAACAGCGAAAAACCAAGAAAACACGAGTTTGTCCTCAGCGCCAAACCCTTGAAAAACGAGACAGGTGTTTCAGCCTCAAATATTGCTAAACGCTTGCTTGATTATGGATTGCATGCCCCAACGATTTATTTTCCGCTCATCGTCGATGAGGCATTGATGATTGAGCCTACAGAAACCTTCGAGAAGGAGGAACTTGATCGCTTCGTCGAGGCTATGCGGAAAATCTGCGAAGAAGCCTACAAAAACCCAGAAACAGTTTTGAAAGCGCCTAATAACACCGCTGTTTCAAGGCTAGATGAAGTGAAGGCTTCGCATCCGCGAACCATGGCTTTAAGCTGGCGCACGTTTTTAAAGAAACGTTAGCAAATAGCCATGGAAGTTGCTTTTTTCTTTTGTTTGACCTCCTCTCTTATATTCGCGATAGGTTAGTACTAGTATCTAAGTTAGTCAAATCAGGAAGTTGCTGTTTCAATGAAACAAATAAAAAAGTGGGTGTTTATGGGCCTGTTTCTCCGTAGTGTAGTGCTGCTATGTAAATGTCTTCTATGTCGATAATGCCGTCAGCGTTGATGTCTAGGTTGGGATCGTATCCTGCTTGGCCTGGTGTGGTTCCATATGCTAATGCAATCTTGTATATGTCTTCTATGTCAACTATGCCGTCAGCGTTTATGTCGCCCACAATGGTCACGAGAAAGGTGGTGCCGACGCGGATGTTATCGTTCGGTCTTGCATCGTCTGGCATCGGGACATAAGCCCATACTTTGTAGGTTCCTTTCTTTAATTTTGAAGTGCTGAAGGTGTAGTTTATTGTTATTGAAGTATTCGCAGGTAAGGTGATGTTTTGACGTAAGCCGCAAAAGGTCCAAACTATGAAGGGCTCCGTGTAGTTTCCATTGTTCTTTAGGGCTACATGGACTGTGATGTTATAACCCAGGCATACAACCGTCTTGGATGGAGAAACGTCCGTTATGGCTATGTCATGGATGCCGGTGTAGTATGCCGTGTATGTTCCGCCGGTGGTGACTGTTATGGTTGTGCTTGTTTCGCCAGTGCCCCACTGTAGGAATGGGTGGCCCTGTTGGTCGGTGCTTGGAACGGTGAATGTGTGGGTTCCTGTTAAGCCTGTGAAAGTGTGGGGAGTGTTGTATCCGGTTGGTGTTCCATCCATTGTTATGCTTACGCTTACGTCTGTCCCTTCAGTGTAGCAGTGTGCTTTTATTGTAACGTTGTAAGTGAATACTGCGTGTAAAGTGTGGTCAGTGTTCATCATTACGTTTATTGGATTTTGGGAGCCGGCGTAGAACCCGTCGAGTTCCCAGTGGTCGAAACCGCAGTTTGTGAAGGGGATTGCCGTGACTGCAACTACCGTTCCCGGGGCATATGTGTTTGTTCCAGGCGGGGGATCGGTTGTGCCACCCGTGGTCGTAGTGATTGTTAACGTGACGGGGGTTGCAAAGTTGCCGTCTTGCAGTGTCTCGAAACCGTACTGGCCCGCGCTAGAGTTCATCCAGCTACACTCATAAAGGTCTAAGGCGCTAGATCCCGGGCCTACGACTTCAAATTCGAGTGTTGCGACAGCACCACCGCCGGAATCACCTCCACCCGGACCCACTAAAAATCCAGTCCAGGCCTCAAGATAGCCCTCTGTATAATTTATAGCGGCGACAACGTAGCCGCGCCCTTGGGGCCCTGTAGCATTGGGGAACGGGCCTTGAGTGATCTTTGTGAGATTTAAGACTGCCGGATTCCAGCGTATGCCGAACAGGACCAAATAGAGATCATTGACGCCGGAGACTGTTGCATTAACTTTGAATGTCTGGCCGACATTCGCTGTGACAGATGATGGATCCACTGACATCGTGCCTTGCCAGGAACCGGGTATATGATAGCCGTGAACATACCCGTAGTTAACGCATACGTGGACGACGTCTTTGATGTCATTCTTGCCGTTATAATCATGGTCGCAGCGAGCATCGAAGCGCGGGTCAGCAACCGGGTTTCCAAAGCCCTCATCACGAGTTATCCAAGCTCTTGCTGTTAGGAACAAGTCCTTGAAGTCGACTATCTGGTCGCAGTTTGCATCGCCTCGCAGTTTCTCATATCTATCTTCTCTTACTTTGTATTCCGTGACTTCCCACATGATATCTAGAAGTCCTAAGGCTGTTGGGATTTGAAGCTTTGACCAAGAACAAACGTATGTCACCTTGACATTGCATTCTGGGTCTTTCCAAGGCAGACAGTCGAAATGATGTCTCCAAGGATGTCCCACCTCTTCTGACCACACGCCGTCAATAAGGCTCCCTGGTTCCATTACAATATCGTAAGCGCGTCCAGTTGTCATCAACATGGGAAACGGCGTCAGAACCAAAGGCAGCCAAGTCCCAGTCGTCTCATTCCAGTACTCAATGTATAGTTTGGTCGGCAGATAAAGAATGGAAGATCCCTTCGGATCCGATGCTCCGTCTCCAATTGGATCGTCAGGCGTGCCTGGTATTCCATCGGGACCCCTCAAATTCTGAAGGCACGGTTCGGGCGTCATAGGCACGCCCTCGTGCCCAGGCTTCGAACTATAGATGCCTGTATTATTGTTGAATGTGATTATGTCAACATCGCCGAGAATGGGGTTTTTGCCTTCGCCTGTGAATATCCATCCACAGCCTTGCTCTTGCAGAAGTATTTGAAATCTGAGATACGTTCCTATTCTCGGGTCCCAGAAGGTATGGTTCAGTCCAAAGTGACTGTCAGCCGGGACGCCGAGTTTTACTATGCCAGTTATAGGGTCCTTTTGGGTGAAGGTTATGTTTTGCCATATGCTCCCAGGGCTAAGGTACGGCTTCCGAGTGGCGAACGGGACGCCACTTCCTATCGCCCATTCGCCCAGAAACCATGGGGGGAATGCACCTAATTGACCGGCGCTGTCTGCTGTGCCTCCCATTACCATGTAACGGTGCATCTGCACTTCGGTTAACTCTAGCTCCACAACGCTCACTGGTCCATACGCTATCCAAGTCCAAGGAAACTGAGTTATTGGTAGGTGGGGGACTGCAGGGATGTAGGGGTCCCATCCTGGGTCCCAATAGCCGTCTTTATCCCAGTCCACCCACAACTCCAAGTAAATGTCGTTTGGTACCGTACACCACGGTGTTCGGACAACTTTGCATTGCAATTGGGTGCAGTTGCATAGTATTTCGAATTCCGTTCCCGGAATAAGTGTACCATCGCGCGTCAAGTATCCTGTCCATAACGCGTTGCAGTTCTCTTGTTTCATTGTCAACTGCCATTCAAAGAATGGTCTTTCTGGGTCGTAGGGCTGTTCATGTACCTCCACAACCACCATCTTGTCAACCATGTCCTTTTGAAAATGAAGCCAAGTTGTACTAGGAGGCGTCGGCGGTTCAAAGTATAGTTGATGTTCTTGTATGTCGTCTCCAATTCCGTCTTTGTCCCAGTCTATGACTAGGGTGAAATGGATGCCGGAGGGGATAGTGTCGGTTTTTACTTTCCAGAAAACAAATTCTTGGAAACACTGCATATCGAATTCAGTACCAAGTATGAGTTGTCCAAGATCATCCTTTAGATAGCCAAAGAACGCAAGTACGTCACACTTCTTTTGTGCCAACATTATCTTCCAATGATAGGGGTCTTCAGGGCTGGCTTCGACTTTCGAGGTGCGCCCGCCTGCATGCATGTTGGTTGCTGAGTATCCCACGAAAAAGCTTAACATAAGCACTACGACTAGAGATACGCTCAGGAATTTCCGCAATTTTTCTTTCGTATTCATGCTGCTTTATCCTCCTGAAACGCTTACTCAGATGTAGGTGTTGTTTCTGTTGTTGAAAGTGGTAGTCGATTGGTTTGCTGGTGGGTTATGAACCTATGGTGACGATCTCTGGTTTGATGTACTCGACGTCCATGCTGGTTCCAACGCCTTTGCCGACGTCAATATCAAGGATTTCAATCCGAATTGCTGGCATGATATAACTTCTGGTGATATTTTCTGGAACGCCCAAATCAATTAGAGTACTAGTCATGTAATCTCTGATATTCGCCTCTGGATCTACTATCACTTCTTGCCAAGGTGTGTGGAATTTTTCGGTCTTTTTCATCTCGTATATTTTGCATGGCCAAATCCAATCTGGCCACACAAAGCCCGGTGGACGCATTTCAACAGGCCACATTTCGTCTAAGGCTTTTTTCCACAGTACGCTTGTCGCTCGCGGAATGAAAACGATTCTCTCTTTTGTACTACAGTTTAGGAAGTCGAAGTAGGTTGTGGTGCTCTCTATTTCTATATCGATATCTTCAGGCTCGAATGGAGGAACTATTCCTAGTTCCCTTTTCACGAGGGCTGGGAGTGTTATGTTGTCTGGCTCCCATGGAATAATTACTGACAGCTCGTGGGGTTCGTGAAGCTTCATCATTCCCCTACTCGTGTTTATACAGTTACACCAATGAGTCTCTACATGGAAGGTTATCTTGTCAACCATGTCCGCGCTTTCCTTGTTGTAGACGGCTACCACCTCAAGCGGCAAAGCTCCCGGCGGCAAAGCACACTCAATGATTACATAGCCCTTCCAGAACGACTCGCATAGTAGCCATAGTGGTTGATCTGGATCAGGCGTATAAGGCCAACTTTGTACATCCTCACAGTCTATTTCGAAGCCTTTGTTTGGGGGGACTATAACTGCGTAGGTCTTGTTGGTATGACCACCGAAATAAGGACGATCCTCCGGGAAAACTCTTACGAAATACTTAGTTACATTAACCGGTATCCTGTGGTTTGGGTTGTATACGTTTATATGCGTCGTGGTAAAGGTTTCCACAGTTATCATCTCACTTGTAACGCACGGACACAGAGGCTTAATTTCCACTCTCTGCCATCCACACTCGAATTTCACTTTATACCTGTACACACACGCCTCTCCTTGTGTAACATAGCCATCCTCCACAGTGTGAGGAATCTCCATTCCGTCCGGATTAACGAGTTCTGTCTCTTTTAGGCTCAAAGTGCAGTTTCCTGGTCCTTCACAGTGGAAGGTAAGTCTTGCCAACGTTGTGGTTCCGTTGAATGGGGGTGCCGGTACTAGCGCGGCTACAGCGCACCAATAATATTTTCCAGTGTTGTTGCATTCATCCTTGACAATAATATTAGGTGTCCACGGTGGTGTAGCTTTGCATTCAACGCACCATAGGTTGCAGTTCCAGTAGAGATGGAATTGATAGGCATATAGGTTAATGACATCTCTGACCTTTACTTCAACCGTGAAGTTCGTACAAGGAGTCACCTGCAGAAACGCGGGTTCCACGTAAATCGTCTGATGCTCAGTTGTTGAACTCGCAAAGAGTCGTAACGCCACGAAAGACGCTGAAACAACGCAAGCTATCAGCAGTATAGATATCAACACTTTTTTGTTCATGTTAATTTTTCATTCCTCCTTTTTTTGGAAAATTTATTTCATCACGCCACACACTCGGCGCTCTGAAAGGGAGAAAATCAAACGAAACTCTAGAACGCGCCAACGAAAAACTGCATAACATTATTTGAAATCTACCCCTTTCTCTTCAGCGTAATTAAAGTTTCTTTCATATATAGCTTATGAAAGAAGGTTCTAGTCTTCAGGACTTCGTCTATAAAATTTTCTAGGTGGTAACTTTCGGGACTCGGTTAACTCTTTGATATCGACTGATGTTTCCTTCATTTCTTTGAGAACGCGTTTAATCATGTCGACGCGTCCACTAAATTCATGCTAGCGCTCGCTGTGTTTGGGTCGATGGTTTGCCATGTAGGGGAAAAGCTCGTAGCCCGTACATGAAATAGTTTATTAGACACGTTATGCCCTAAAAACCAGAAGCATTGAAAGAAGATGTGGAAAATGACAGATTTAGAGGATAAGATTCGAGAAGAGGTTGGTAAGGTTGTTGACCCTGAAACCGGTTTGAGTTTCGCCGAGATGCACATGATTAAAGGCGTTAAGGAGGAAGAGCCAGGCGTAGTGAAGGTGGAGTTTATCCCTTCAAGTCCCTTTTGTCCCATAGCTTTCAAGTTGGCTATGGATGTTAGGAATGCTGCTTTGAAGGTTGCTGGCATCAAGAAAGTCGTAGTCTATTGCCGTGGACACATGATGGAGCAACAAATCAACGAAATGGTGAATAAGGGACAGCAAAAATAACTCAATCGACTTCTCTTTCCTATCTTTTATGCGAAAGTCTAGAGTGTGTAGTCATTACAGCTGTTTCGGTTTCAATTTAATCGCAAGTTTTTAATATCCACCTCCGCGATAAATAAGCCTTCAGGTGAAAACGGAATGAGCAGTAGGTTGTTAAGACATGAGTGGATTGCTGCCACAATGATTTTTGCAATTATGCTCGGTTTGGCGGTTCACGTTTCTAAGATGAGCATTTCGATTCCGTCTAGAACAGCTTTCTCAGGAATAGTTTATGCAAGTCCAGGAGTGCCAGTGTCCGGGGCAATGGTCGTGGCTTCCGGAACCGATGGTTATGGATATGATAAGACTAATCCCCTCGGGCAGTACAGCATCACTGAGGGCCTGAAAACTGGCAACTATACCGTCATGGTTAATGCCGAAGGATACTTAAATGAGGAAATCGAAGGCGTATTAGTTGAGGTTGGGCAAGAGACATCGGGTATTAACTTCGACTTGAGGCTTTCAGGAGGAATCTCCGGGATGGTCACGGATGCAGTTTCCGGAGCGCCTTTGCAGAATATTGTTATTGTGGCATTTTCTCCGGATGGCGTAGGGTATGGCTGGCAAGCAGTCTCAGACGCTAATGGAAAATATAGTATAATTACGAACCTTGCAACTGGGACCTATAATGTCTCTGTTCTGTTTCCAGAAGGTTACATCATGGAGACGATTGGGGGAATTGACGTGACAGCCGGTGTAGAAAAGACGGGGGTTAATTTGGCTCTTGAAAGGTCTGGAACCATTTCGGGAAGGATAACCGCCACTCCTAGTGGGACGCCTCTGGAAAATGCCATGGTTACCGCAACATCGGAAGATGAAAAGTATGTGGGTTTCACTCAAACTAACGCAACTGGTCATTACCGAATATCAAACGGATTGGGAACCGGAACATACACTGTCTTTGCGATGTATGGAATGAATTTTGGTCAAGTTGAAGATGTAAGTGTCGTTGCGGGTGCAGAGACTCCTAACGTAGACATTGAAATTGCGGTTTCTCCCCCGCCGCCTTCAGGAATAATCACGGGCAAAGTCACAGACGATATAACAGGTAAGCCTATAGTGGGCGCGCTGGTTACGGCGCAGGGCCCTGCGGGCTCTGGAGAAGCCCACACCGACAAGAACGGTAACTACGCTATTTCGAGTGGGTTGGAAACAGGCACTTATACGGTGGTTGCCTCTGCCCTTGGCTATTCACCTAAGCAGGTGACCGGCGTTAGTGTAACAGCTGGCCTTGTGACCCCAGATATTAATTTTCAGTTGTCTAGGATTCCGCCGGCAGAGTCGGGGAGAATTTCCGGCACAGTTCAAGGAGATCCTAACCCGATACCAGAATTCCCACATCCAATTTCCATCTTGCTGGTTGCTGCGCTAGTGGCTGTAGCGCTCACAAAACTATTTAGCGTTAAGGCTTTAGATGCGAAGAAGTTGCAGCCATGAGATAGTTTTTCTTTAATGCCTTCCTTTTTTTAAGAAACTGTCAAGCAGAGAACCATCTCCAAGAATATTGGAACTTGTTACTAGAGTGCATCGTTACCATCAATTCATACAAAGAGTTTAGGCCGATGTTGTGTGTGCAAGTGCTTCGAAATCGCTTCGAACTCAAATCGGTAAAAAATATTGTCACAGTTAGGTGTGAAACTTCTAAAGTATTGTTTTTCCCATATCGTTCTACAGCCAATTTAACCTGTAAACGCTCATCTTTTCAAGTGTTTTTGTGCTCTTTGCCTGCTTTTTACTTTCCACCATTATGAATCCTGCAGCAACCACGATCGCAATTACTATAGTGCCAGCAAGCATTATAAACCCCGATGGAACGAGGACTGGCTGAGGTTGTATCACTTTAACTCTAAAGTAATCGAACTCCGCGTAGACAGAAATATTCTGCCATTGATTGAGAACGAATATGCCTATGCTCACTGGGTCGCCTAATGGAAAGGAGGTCCTGTAAAGAGACATCCAACTGACCCCATCCTTACTGTAGCTCGCTGTAAACATGTCTCCCATTCTTTCAAGCCGAAGATAACTGATCGTGTAATTGTATGGAGTTTCGGCCAAATAAGACCATAAGCCCTTATCTTCACCTGAAAGGTCGACTACTTGCTCCCCTCCGCGATGTAGTAATCGGTCGAGTCGCAAGTAGTTGTCAGAGTCTTTCCAGATGAGTATGCCCGCGCCTTGAACATCATAACGTGGATCAAATAGCAGCTTGGTCTCGATGGTAAAGTCGCCTCTTGCCGATTGGATTAATCTAGGGGCGTTTAGATTTGAGTAAGTGTAGAGGTCATGGTCGCCATGGGGAGCATATATTCGTAAGTAACCTGGGTTCCCAGTTAAGCTGTAACTACAGTCTCCATGTGGGTCAACCCAAGTCCACTCAGAAACAAGTGTCGCACCTTCGAACTCATCGCTATGTGCAGGGTCGGCCAAGGTTTTGGGAGCAATAACTGAAACCATTGAAAGAGCAAGTGACAGTATCATCAGGAATGAGAAGACTTTTTTCATTTTCCCCTTCTCTCCCATTTCATTACATTAGTATTGGGGGCCGTCCTTAAAATAAGTTTTTTAACTAACTTCTAGAAGAAAATTCCATTCGTCGTCGGAGTACATCACTCTTCAAATGCATATTCGAAATAGAAATTCAGAAAATGTCATAGAAAAAGCTAAAGTAACTGAAAGGAATAAAATGGAAACCAAAACGCTTAAGTGCTAATGCAATGTTATGTGTTTTGTCAAATATATAGGTGTTGAAATAGTTTGGCTGTTGAAGGTTTTTCAGAAAGTAGACAACCCGTAGACGTGAAAATAAGCGAATTAACCCCCGCTTCAAGAGCCGTGAACGTCACAGCAAAAGTGGTCTCAAAAAGCGATGTTAGAAACATTGCCACTGGGAGAGATGGCGCACCACACCGCGTCTGCGACGCCTTAGTCGGCGACGAAACAGGATGCGTCTACCTAACCCTATGGGACGACAACATCGAAAAGGTGAATGAAGGCAAGACCATAAGGATAGGAAACGGCTACGTAAGCCTCTTTAGGGGCAACATGCGCCTGAACGTTGGCAGATACGGCACCCTGGAAGTTGCCAAAGAAGCATTGGCAGGCGAAGCAAACACAGAGAATAATCTATCTAATAAGGTGTATGAGCAGCAGAGACGACCATTCGGAGGACGAGGAAGAAGAGAGTTCGGCGGAAGAGAGAGAAGAGGCGGATACAGACAAAGAAGATACTAAAGAAATTCTTGGAAAGTAAGCTTGAAAATATCGTGCAAATCTACTTTTTATCTTCTTCTGAGCAATGGTATAGGTTCGTCTGTTTTTTAATGCTTTTCCGCGTGTGAGACATCAATTGGCTTTCAATGCTTAGTTTTTCCAAGCAAGGGATTGTGGTTGGAGTTATTTTATAGTTTCCTGAACTTCGTTAATGAAAGAGGGATCATATAGTTCCTTGTTATCGTTAACGACATCTACAAAAATTTCGTTTCGAGCAAGGTCTCTAATCCAGTTTTTCCATTGTCCCCAGTCTTCTCGATTTAACCATCTCATCTCTTTATAAGAGACCCAAACCCTCTCAAACAATCCTAAAAGTGAATCAAAGTAACAATACATGGTCTTTTCGTCATCATCATATTTGTCCCAGTTTTTGGGCTTATTTCCACCATTATATATTTTTCTAAGTTCAGGGTGCTCCACTAATAATAGACTTATATTGGAAAAGTCACTCATCAGCTTCTCATACACACTATACTTTAATTCCTTTCTTTGGAGTAATATTTGATAGACAAGAAAGAATAATGAGACTACAAGACCAATATTAGCTACAAGCGCCACAAAATCTCCGACATCGGATAACGGTAAGGACAATTTTAACCCTCTAAGTTTTCTTTTCTCGTCAACCTATAGATTTTTCGCACATGCTAACAGTGTTATACTGCAACATACCTCAAACCTCATGATATGGTTGTTTTAAGCTAGTAGCATATAGTCTTTACCTTTTACCTGAAGAAAACAACCTATCGAAAGAACAAATTGCGTCATGTTGCTTATCTTTTGTAGCATACCGCAACATTTAAAACTCAAGTATCTGAAACAACAACATCTCATCAGAGGAAAGCGATAATGCCACAATCAAAAAAGGAAGAAAGAAAGCCAACGGTTGAAGAGTTGTTGGCTAAAGCCAAGAAACCATCGCAATTGTCTCCGCCAATGCACAAGTTTTATGAAGGAAAAGTCCAGGTGATGCCGAAATGCGCCATAACAAGCCCAGATGACTTCGCAATTTGGTACACGCCCGGCGTGGCTGCCCCATGCAAGGAAATTCAGACCGACAAGGATAAGTCCTTCGAGCTCACAAACCGTTGGAACTATGTAGCCGTAGTTTCAGACGGCACTCGCGTACTGGGTTTAGGCGATATAGGTCCAGAGGCAGCCATGCCAGTAATGGAAGGAAAAGCCTTACTCTTCAAATACTTAGGCGGAGTGGACGCCTTCCCCATTTGCCTAAAGACCAAAGACCAGGAAGAAATAATCCGGGCATGCGAACTCATCGAGCCATCCTTCGGAGGCATAAACCTAGAGGACATAGAGAAGCCAAAGTGCTTTTATGTTCTGGAAAAAACAAGAGAACGCCTGCAGATTCCGGTTTGGCATGACGACCAGCAAGGCACAGCCACAGTGATCCTGGCTGGCTTAGTAAACGCCTTCAAAATAGTGGGCAAAAAACCCAAAGAAAGCCTGATAACCCTGGTAGGCGCGGGTTCAGCCAACGTCAGAACAGCCTACGTCCTAATAGGATGGGGAATGAAACCGGGCAGCATAATAATGGTAGATACTAAAGGCATAATTTACCCCGGCAGAAAGGACATAACAAAAGAGGAAGACCCGTGGAAATACGACCTAGCCCAAAAAACAAACGCAGAGGGCAGGACAGGCGACATATCCGAAGCCTTCAAAGGCGTAGACGCCGTTGTAGCCGCGTCAAAACCCGGACCAGGCACAATAAAGAAGGAGTGGATAACCACAATGGCTGACAAATCAATAGTTTTCGCCTGTGCAAACCCCATACCTGAAATATGGCCTTGGGAAGCCAGAGAAGCCGGAGCCCACATAGTAGCCACAGGAAGAAGCGACTTTCCAAACCAAGTCAACAACAGCCTAGGCTTTCCAGCCATCTTCCGAGGTGTTTTAGATGTCAAAGCAAAAACCGTCACAGATGACATGTGCATTGCGGCAGCCCAGGAACTCGCAAAATTCGCAGAAGAAAGAGGAATACATGAAGAGGATATTCTGCCTAGAATGGAGGAATGGGAAGTTTATCCACGAGAAGCAGTCGCCTGTGCATTGAAATCTATAGAGCAGGGTGTAGCAAGAATCAAACCAAGTAGACAAGAACTTTACGAAAGAGCCGTGGCAATAATCCAAAACGCCAGAGAATCTCTTAAAGTCCTAATGGAAAAGGGCTTAATAAAGCAGCCGCCTACAGAAGAGGAACTATTAAAATAAAATGGGCTAAATAAACCGAAGATAACCACAAAAAACACTAGAATTTCCCAATTCCGCCTCCAAAATTCAGAAAATTATTTAAACTCTTCCAGAGAACATAAAAGAGTTAGGGAGAAAACCAATATGCGTTCAGATTACGCCCTGTACACGGTGGCAATAATACTCTTCATCATAACAGGAATATCGTTCGCTTTGCCAAAGGGATTTGAAAGAGACGTATCGGTCGTCACAACCGCTGTACTGGGACTTTTCTTTGTAGGATTAGGCTATGCCCAGAGGCCCAAGCCAAAAGTCGCTGCAATTGAAGTAACGCCACCCTCACCAGCCCCTGCACCCCCACCAGTCACGGAGGTTGTGAAAGAAGAAAAGACTGAAGCTCTCGCTGAAGTTGCACCCCCAGTTTTAGAGCTTACAGAAGTGAAGGGCATAGGGGAAAAACGGGCTGAACAGTTAAAGGCTCTTGGCATAAGTAGAGTTGAGGAATTAGCCAAGGCCTCAGCAGAAGATTTAGCCGAAAAATTGAAGATTTCGCCGAGAATCACCAATAAATGGATTGAGAGCGCAAAGAAACTCGTTGAAGCAAACTGAAAAGGCTAAAAGAAAACTCTAGTTCACAATGCTTAAGATTCTTACTATATTTCTTCTTTCCAACCGTTTTATAGCGTCTAAAAACTCGTTCTTCTTCTTACCAGTTAAGTTGAAATTTTGAAGCATATCCTTTATGGGCATCTCCTGCTTTCCAAATCCTACTTTTCTTTTATAGAGATTTTTCACTATCAATCTTTCCAGCCTTCCACATCTCCACGTAGTATTGCGAATAAGAACCACTATTGCCCTAACAAGCTTCTGTGTTTCACCATTCTTTCTTCTAATCAAGACCCTTCACGTTCAATATCCTACTTTTAAAAGCTTTTAGGGTTTGCGTTCAAAACTAAGATAATGAAGGGAATAAAATAAGGAATAGAGGGAAAACGGTATGTTAAAGGGACAAATCGGAAGAATATGTTTTTCCCGAATATTTGAAGACGAGGACTTGGCTGAAGCCATTAAAAAGAGGGTTGAAGAAAGCGGCATAAGGGCAGGTGTTTTCACTCTAATTGGAAGTTTGAAAAATGCGTCGCTGGGATTCTACAAAGAAGGGGGGTACAAGTCTATAAGGCTGGATGGTCCCTTAGAAATAGCTTCATGCATGGGGAACATTGCGGTAAATGAAAAAGGCGAAGTAATGATTCACGCCCATGTGGTTGTCTCAGATGAGAAGGGCGAAGCCTTCGGCGGTCACCTTATGAAGGGTTCCTATGTTGGTGCAACAGCGGAACTGGTTATAATTGAAGGGGTGGGAGTGACCTTGCAAAGGACTTTTGACGAGAAAACAAGGCTGAAGCTTTTAAAGCTAGGTTAAATCCTTTTTGAGGTATACTCCGTGGGCATCTCCATAATAATTTTTGAGTTTTGCAATTTTTTTGTATCCGAATTTTTGGTAAAGCCTTAGAGCAGCAATATTATTTTCTCTTACTTCTAGACCGCAAGCTTTAACGCCCTTTTCTTTGAAGATTTTTTCAATTTCATTCAGAAGCTTTTGGGCAATTCCTTTTCTGCGGTATGAAGGTGAAACATCTAAAGTGAGTATGTGTCCAGTTAATGAGTTCTCTTCAGAGTATATCATACCTACAATGAAGCCGACGATTTTGCCGTCCGAAGTGGCAACTAAACTCACAGAATTGTAATCTGTCAGCAGATGGGCAATCTGCTGCTTTGTGAATGCATCTTTTTCAAAGCATTCCAGCTCTATTTCATAAAGTCTATCCAAATACCGGATTGAAGCGTCTTCTATTGTTATTGCCATTTGAGACATCTTTTTAACATGGGGTAAAAGCTGAATTTGGGTTTTATCCGTTTTAGGTATAACCACTTTACTGTTTAAACCTGTTGCTGTTATTACTTTGATCTCAAGCCATTGCTGAACCGCAAAGCCTATGAAAAACCTAAGCCAAAGTGTCAAAATTCTTGTGAGAATGGTTGCTGTTCCGCTTATGCCTGGCGGAACACCCAACATAATGAATAGTGCTGACATAGTTATTTCCGGAAGCCCGGCTTCAAATGGCACGCCTATTGGAATGTCTTTGATAGCGACAACTATTGAATACGTCACGATTATAATGCTCCATGGAATAGGGAAGCCTATTGATAAAAACACAAGATAAACGATTCCTATGCTGAAAATCCACGAAAGCATGGCAAAAAGCAATGATGTGAAAAGAGTTTTTGGAGTGCGTCCAAACTCTTTCATTGAATCATGAAACAATCTCGCCGCTTTAATTGCCTCTTCTCTAATTTTTGTTAGTTTCCAGCGTCCTCGGCTTACGAATTCAGCAACTCTTATTCCCGTGTCTACAATTTTTAGCGTCCACTTTTCCTTAACGCATAGAAGAATTAATATCGCCAGAAAAATTGATGTAACAACCGCCAAGAAAACTGTTAAATTAAGGACAATTCCGCTAACATGCCTTTCCGCTAACAAAATGCTTATGCCCACAAGTAAGTTTATGATGTTTATGCTCATTCCCATAAGCCTTTGGGCAACAAGGGAAGCAACAACCTTCCCGCTTGTTCCATTTTGCTCCCTTGCAACTAAATATATCCTTGAAATTTCCCCACTTACGGACTCTGATGGTATCACTATATCCATGAATGTGCCGTACCAAACATAAAGAAGGGATTTCACAACGGAAAGTTTCACGGAAAGAATGTTAAGTAAAAATTGCCATGACAAGGCGTAGAAAAACGTATCGAGCATAACAAAGGCTATTGCCAAAAGATAGATAGAAAGATTGATGCCTTGAACTGTTGCAATTATTGTTGGAATATCCACATTAAAGAGATAAAGGTATAGAAAGAAAGCTGCTAGGCCTATGGCTGGCAAAAGGAGGGTTTTCCATGTAACTTTAAACTTCATGGAAGTCATGAAGGTTTGGCACCTAACAGTGAATGCAAAAGGACTTACAGCACAATTATATTTATGATTTATTATTTCGCTTTATACTCAACGTGTTTCCTTTAACTCTGTCCGCGAGTTGTGGGACGCCTTTGATTTAGGCTTGTTCTGCTTATGAGTAACTGCATTCGCGTTTACAAAGGATTTTTATGATAAAATACCTAATTCGAGGAAATGAGGAGCTTTAAAATGGTTAAGAAAGAAGGCTATATTGAGAGTATTGAACTCGTAGTGAAGGCTCTGAAAAACAACAAGTTTAATGCTATCTTTGTAAGAAACCGCCCGGAAGCCTTGCAGTGTGTTTTGGATAATATTCCGATTGGCTCTGTTGTTGGAGCTGGAGATTCTGTGACACTGAAAGAGATTGGTATATTTGAGGAATTGAAAAGAAGGAATTTCACGCTATATTGGCCTTTTGATGAAGCAGTCCCAAAGGAACATCGAAGGAGTATCGCTAGAAAGGCTTTGTTGGCAGACGTATTTTTGTCGGGTTCAAACGCGATAACCATAGATGGCAAAATCGTTAACGTTGACGCAACTGGAAACAGGGTTGCAGGCATGATTTTTGGACCTAAGAAATCGATTATCGTTGTGGGAATCAACAAGATAGTAAAGAATCTTGAAAAGGCTTTTGAGAGAATCAGAAATGTAGCGGCGCCACTGAATGCAAAGCGAATCAGGGAAGAACGCGGATGGGAGTTATTACCCTGTGTGGAAATTGGCCGATGCGTAGATTGCAACGCTGAAAACAGAATATGCAACATCATCACCATAATCGAAAAGAAGCCCAGAGCTGTTGACATAATAGTGGTGATTGTGGGAGAAAAACTTGGACTGTGATCAAGGGCGCTTAGCTTTTACTAAATTATTTGTCGCCGTTTAAATACGAATTTTGCCAGTTCCGATCGTAGATTGCTTAATTTTCACATCATAGTTGATTTTGTATCTCAAGATTTAATTATGTTGGCATGTTAGTATTTAATAGGTGCTGCTGTTGGAATTGAAGGGTGTTCACTTTCTCCTCACGTACAGATGCGACTTGGAGTGTGACCACTGTTTTGTTTGGGGAAGCCCCAAAGCTAAAGGAGTGTTCACTCTCAAGCAGACAAGGAACATCTTAACAGAGGCGAAGAAGTCGGGAACCGTGAATTACGTTTCGATAGAGGGTGGGGAACCCTTTCTATATTATCCGATTATGGTTAAGACTGTTAGGGAAGCAGTAAACCTTGGTTTTCAAGTGGAGATCCTCTCAAACTGTTATTGGGCCACCTCTCCAGAAGATGCCGTGGAATGGCTCCATCCAATAGCCGAACCCAAAAATGTTCAACTAAGCTTGAGCAGCGATCTTTATCATGGGGAAAGCTGGGAAACGGAGCAGGTGAAAAATGCCGTGAAAGCTGCAGAGGCTCTAAACATAAAGGCCGGGGTGATTTCAGTCAAGCATCCGAACCCTGAAGCCCCATGTCCAAACGAGATTGAAGGTGCAAAAGTAGATTTGTGGGATTTGATGTTCCGAGGTAGAGCGTTTTCAAAATTAACGGAGAAGACGAACAAAAAGCCTTGGCGTGAATTCACAAAATGCCCATACGAGGACTTTACTAAACAAGAAAGAGTGCATATAGACCCCTTTGGGTACGTACACGTTTGCCAAGGTATATCAATCGGCAACGCTTGGCAGAACCCACTCTCAAAAATAATTCAGGAATACGATCTATCTAAAAATCCGATTCTTGAACCCTTGGTCCGTGGCGGTCCAGCAGCATTGATTGAGAAGTTTAGTTTACCCCATGATGAGGTTTATGCTGACGCGTGTCACTTGTGCTATGCTGCTCGGTGTATGTTACGGGACAAATGTCCAAATATACTTGTTCCAGACCAGATGTATGGAGAACTCGAATAATAGTGCGTTGAATATTATAAGGGGAAAAGGTTTTACATTAGAAGGTTTGGGTGGTACAGATGTTAACGAGAGATGAAGCCCTTAGCTTGGTTAAGAAGAATGTAGCGAAAAGGAATGTTTTTTATCATGTGCTTGCTGTTGAAGCCATAATGCGAAGTGTTGCAAGACATTTTGGGGAAGACGAAGAATTATGGGGTTTAATTGGCTTACTCCATGATGTTGATTACGAGAAAACTGAGGCGACGCCTGAAAAACACAGCCTTTTGGCTGAAGAAATTCTGAAGAATCTTGTGCCCAACGAGTTTATCAAAGCCATAAAAACCCACAACTCTCGGCATACAGGCATTCAGCCAGAAACCAGAATGGAAAAAACCCTAATTGCCAGCGATGCAATTTCGGGTTTACTAGTGGCATGCGCCTTAGTTATGCCTTCCAAAAAGCTGGCAGATGTGAAAGCTGAAACCGTTGCCAAGAAGTTTAAGGATAAGGACTTCGCAAGAGGAGCAGATAGAGAAAGAATCCTTGTTTGCGAGGAAATCGAAATTCCAAAGGAGAAATTCTTCGAAATAGTCTTAAACGGACTGAAAAATATCGCCGCAGAAATAGGTCTATAAAACATTAGCCGAACTTGTCGTGGACTCAATAAATGTAAACTTTTAAGATACTTAAACACAGTATCGACCTTACTTATGATAAGGACTGTGAGTGATTTATGATCGTTTTGAAGTCTTTCTCATGCACCGGGATCAACGGGTCCAAATACCACTTAGTACCAAGCGTGGATGTCTAAGATGAGTTCTATGTTAGAATTCTAGAATTGAAGAATAGAATCTCTTTTCATAGCATCTTATATGTTACGAAAAAGTTTTTTAGGTGAGAATTCATTTTAGAGAATGGCATAAAAGCGAAGATGGACACAAATGAATGTTCATTCATCATCCCGTGTTGAACAAGGATTCAAAAGCTCAGATGATCCTAATAAAACTTCTTTGAAATGGGAAGAATTTGTTAAAGAGTTAAAGACGCTGTGGAGGAAGATGTGGCGCGAGCGAATTGATGACAAGGTGAGAAGTGAAGGCATTGCCAAAGAAAATTATCCTCTCCTTTTTCTGGAGGGCGGTACGATTGTCATAGCTACGAGAAAATATAAGGCTCCGGATTTCTTTGAGATTTTGGAGCGTCATCGCGGACTTTCGGATGTTGAGAAAACTTTTTGTGATGTTAATCCTTTTGTTGGCGGATGGGGAAAATTCATCAGGAGTACTTTGAGCAAGCAAGAGCGCTTCACTAAAAGAAAGAGACCAGAACCTCTCAAACTGAAAAGTAAAGAGACTTTGCAAAAGAAAAAAGGCGGCAGAGGATGGTTACATCAGCTTTAGCTGTTTCATTCTGGAATTTTAGTTGCTTATGCATCATCTAAGCATGTGTGAGATTTTGCCTAAGCGCAGAATACTGATGGCATTTCTTTATGGTCTTTCATCTCTACTTGGGATGTATCGAATAAGTCATATTTACGCTATATTTACGTGAAAAAGCCAAAACGTTTACCATTTTTTAGGTTGGTTCTAATTTACGTTGCATTATTATTCAGCGTATATCTTTAACCCCAGAAAATGTGGAATTAAAAAAACTTAAATACGCAGAACCACACGTATTATAGTTTTTGCATGGTGGAGAAAATGGAACGTACTGAAAGTGATCTGGCCGAACTTCGCAGCGCTCCTGTCAGGAGTCGTATTGACATTATGGCTGGCATTTTGAACGAGACGCGCTTGAGTCTTGTGGGTTCGAGGAAGACGCGGCTTATGTATAGATGCAACCTTAGTTTTAGGCAGCTTAAATTTTATTTGAAGCTTCTTGTTGATAAGGGGTTTTTGAGAGTTGTTCTGGCAAAGGGGAGCAGCGCGAAAGTTGAAATTTACCAGATTACAGAAGAAGGCCTATCTTTTCTTGAAGCCTACAACGATTTAAGAGATAGTCTCGGCGAGAAACGCTTAACACTTTGAATTGAGTTCCTCACTTCTTCTTGTCTGATTTCCGTTAGAAATTCGTGTATATCCTTGGTGACCTTTGCCTTTCGGCCCTGTTTATCTAAAAGTATGAACTTATATCTTGTTAGGAATTTTATGATGCCTGAGGCTTCTAGTCTAGAGAGAGAGGCTTTATCAGCGATTTCGTCTATGGTGCACCATGTCTTTCTATCATCCAGTAGCTCTAAAAGCAAGTCAATTGTTAGCAATTTTTCCCACCACTACTTACAAAAACTGTTTTTTAGGTGATTTTGGAAGATAAAAGATTTATGAAAACTCTTTCCATAAAAGAAGCGAAAGTCTTATAGAAAATGAGAAGCCGAGATATAGAACTGTATTCATTTCTTATGGAATTATTTCACTAAAATATAGAAGATCACAATAGAAATATAGAACTTCGACCTAGAAGTTCTTTCCTCAAGCCTTTAAATAGAACCAGTTATAACAATAAAAGTGTAAAAGCCGCACGAGTACTATGATATTTCCTATCCGCTCCCGTTCAGGGAGGGATTTCATATCCGTTTTCCTTTTAACAAGCTCTTTATAAGTGAGTGAAGATTGGGTAAGTATAGGAGTAAGCTGCAAATTATTTCTGATGTCCTAACTGTTGCCAGAAATGGAGCTAAGAAAACGAAGATTATGTATCAAGCCAACCTGAGTCATAAGCTTCTGGTGCACTATTTGGATCATACAATTGAGGCAGGTTTAATCTCAATATCTAGTGGGCAAGGCAACTATAATCTTACGCCTAAAGGGTTAAAGTTCCTCGAAGATTATGACAATTTTTCGAAACGCCGGAGGGAGCTTGAAGAACAGTTGCAGATGGTTAAGAAAGAAGGGTTGATGTTAGAAGAGGCGTATGGTATTAAGACTCCCAATTATAGGTCTAGGAACGCCTCTCAAACCGTAAGCAAGTGAATGATTAGAATAGCCAACTAAATTTGCGTGCACACGCAGTAGATGATTTTCATGTCTAGACTGAGATTATCTGTCTATTTTGTCTGTTTTTCTCTGTTTTTTGCTCTTACATCTTGTGCTTTTGCGGTTGAAGGTGAGGAGGCTTATGTTGCGATTGATAGGGCTGAATCTAAGTTAGTTTCGGCTTATATGGCTGTTTTTAAGGCGGAAGAAGCTGGAGCTAATGTTTCAGACTTGTGGAATGAATTGAATAGCTGTGTGCAGGTCTTATCTAAGGTACATGTACTTTATAGGGTTGGAAATTTTGACGAAGCTGTCTATTTTGCCAATTTGTGTTATGATTCTGTTGCAGGAATGAGGGAAGAGGCTAATAGGCTGGAGGATTTGGCAGCTTCCAACAGAAGGCAAAAATTTCTTTTGACTTCTCTGGTGTCGAGTTTTTCAATGGTGTGTATAGTTTTCGGCGGAATTTTAGGTTGGAGGTTCTTTAAGAGGCAGTATTGTAGGCAGGTTTTAAAGAGTAAACCCGAGGTCGTGCAATGAACCTTAGAGAGTACCAAACTGTGTTTACAGTGACGATTGGGGTTTTAAGTCTAGTAGCGACTTTCCCGACGGCTAGTATGATTGTGCCTTTTCCATTAGGTAAGGATAGGTTTTCGGAGCTTTGGCTATTAGGTCCTGAGCATATGGCTGAGAGTTATCCTTTTAATATAAGGGTTGGAGAGGCGCAGGGACCCGTTTATGTGGGTGCTCGTAATCACATGGGTTATTCGCAGTATTACATGATTTATGTAAAATTTCGAAACCAAACTCAACCTCTTCCGAATGCCACCGCTTCTCAGCCTAGCCCGCTTCCTCCACTCTACGAATACCAGTTTTTCTTGTTAGACGGTGAAGAGTGGGAAAAACCATTGATGTTTGCTATCCAGAATGCACAGTTTAACGATCGGTCTGTTTTTATAAGAGATATCTCCATTAATGACGCTCCTTTTTCTGTTAATTGTTATTCAACATTGGACTCTGATAATGTAGGGTTCTATTATCAATTATTTTTTGAACTTTGGCTATATGATGCATCTTCACAAGGGTTCCGCTATCACAATCGTTTTGTTGGGATCTGGCTGAACGTAACTGGTTAATTTCTCCAGAGATTACTCCAAAAGAAGACAAGATTGTTGTTTAGGGTTTGAAAAATGATAGAACTCGTCTCAAAGTTATACGGACTTTTGGTTATAATCTATATTTCCGTTTTTGTTTTTGTAAACCTCTTGCTCTTCTATTTCTGGAGAAGAACCACCAGCATAAGGAAGAATGGGAGCAATCAATCTAGTGTTGCCATGATTATACCATGCTATAACGAGGAGAGTGTTATCAGAAGGAAACTAACAAATTCAATCGATATCTCTCGTCCTATCGGGCCATTCACCATCTATGTTGTAGATGACGGTAGCACTGATAACACTTTTAAAATTGCTAGCGAGTTTAGGCAACTCAATGGTCCTGAAAACATATTTGTATGGAAGAATCCTGGAAGAAAAGGTAAGATTAATGCTTTAGACTGGGTTTTTAACAAGACTACGGAGGATATAGTCGTAATCACGGATGCGGATGTACTATTAGAAAAAAGTTCGATTGTTGAATTGATTGATAATTTTAATGATCAAACGGTTGGTGCGGTTACTGGAAAAATGATGATCACCAAACAAGGCAAAGAATTTACAGCAAAAACAGAGAACTTGTATAGAAAAATATATGATGTTTGGAGACGAGCAGAATCAAATTTGGATTCTTGTTCAGTTTTTAATGGATCACTTATGGCATTTAGAAAAGAAGTACTCCGAAAAGTTAGTATTGATGAAAATATGCACTATGATGACGAAAATTTACTTTTCAAAACTAGGCGACTTGGTTATCGGGCGGTTTATGAACCTGAAGCCCTTTTTTATGAATCTGCTGATCCATCTCTTCTACAACAAATGAAACGAAAAGTCAGAAGGGCAACCGCATTAACACATGTTCTCCTTAGGAATCTGGACATGATAGGACAATACGGTTTCTTTGGAAAGTTAATATATCCAATCTCTATCTATAATCACATAATCTGCCCCATAATTACTCTAATATTGTTGCTCCTTTCTCCGCTTATCGTGTTCAGATATCCAGTCATTCTGTTACTCGGCTCACTACTTCTGGTACCAATCATAAGGACAGCGGTGGTCGGATTTATCACAGCGCAAATTGCTTTGGCAATAGGATTAATTATGCCAGAAAGAGGAAGATGGGAAACAATTCATAAATAATGCGACCACTATCTGTAGTGCACCTTTTTACATGTCTTAAAGATGGAGAAAGCGAAGTAATGAAAGGAAGAGCAATCGCAGAAATCGACCACAATATTAAATCACCAATGGTGAGCATAATCATTCCTGTATATAACGAACAGGAGAACATTGAAAAAGTTCTACTTGAAGTTCAAAAGCTTTTTACAACTCTAAAACATATGGAAGTCATAGTTGTTGATGACGGCTCGACAGATCAGACTGCGACTAAGATTGAAAACTTTGCATTTGTAAGATACATAGCTCATAACAGGAATCGTGGCAAAGGCGCAGCCGTTCGTACTGGTTTTCAGGCTGCTACTGGAGACATTTTGGTTATTCAAGATGCGGACCTAGAGTATTTTCCATCTGATATTCCTGTCCTTCTTAAGCCAATTATGACGGGTCAAGCTGAGGTAGTCTATGGATCTAGGTTTAAAGGCAATCAGAGTGGTATGAGTCTGTTGCATCATTTAGGAAACAAGATTCTTTCTTTAACTTCCAGACTTCTTTATCGGGTTCCGATCACGGATGTCGCTACAGGGTATAAATGTTTCACCAGAGAAGTTGCGGAGTCACTAGATTTGAAAGAGAGTGGGTTTAGCATAGAAGCGGAAATAACTGCCAAGATTTTAAGAAATCGTTGGAGATTCGTCGAAGTCCCAATAACCTATTCTACACGGCGTGCTGGCTACTCTAAAATCAAATACGTTGATGGTATATATAACATGGTGAAGCTTATGAAAGAATTTAGTGGATTTTCATCAAAGAAAAGGAATGAGAACACTTCACGAAACCAATGACTTGTCCCGTTATAAACCTTCTACGCGATATTTCTAAACAACCACAATGACGTCCGGAATATCTGCCTGATTAATTTCTTCAAAGTGCGAACCATTAACATATTCTTAGTACCGAAGCAAGTCATATATTAAGACGTGCCAATACTCTTTTTGAGAAATTCGTCTCACACTCATGCAAAGTTACGAATATAGCATTTCAGAGGTGAAAAGTTAGAGATGGGTAAAACAGCGTTAGGTACCAAGCGAATATTTGTAACAGGCGCAAATGGCTTTGTCGGCTCTAATCTTTGCGAACGCCTTTTGATGGAAAATGCCGACGTAACAGGTTTTGTTAGAAGGTCGTCTACAAGTAAGCCGAACAATATAATTCACCTGCAAAACGGACTTCGAATTTCCTATGGAGACCTACGCGACTTCAAAACACTATACGAAGCAACAAAGGAGATGGATATAATTTACCACCTTGGCGCTCAGAGTCACATACCGGATAGCATAAGAGAGCCGTTTGGTGCTTTTCAGGTAAATGCAGTTGGTACCTTAAACTGTCTTGAGGCGGCTAGGATGAACGATGTTGATTTATTCGTAAATGCTGGAAGCGACAAAATATACGGAGATCCGTTGTATCTACCATTAGATGAGAAGCATCCTCTTCGTCCACGTTCTCCTTATGACGCCAGCAAAGTGGCCGGTGAAGCTTTGTGTACAGCATACCATAAAACCTACGGTTTGAAAGTATGTCTACCACGTTTCTCCAATATATATGGACCCAGACAAGACCGCCGCAAGGTTATTCCAGATTTCATCAGCAACCTTTTGCAAGGTAAGTCGCCAATCATACGCAGCGATGGAACTCCTATACGTGACTATGTTTTTATTGATGACGTAGTTGAGGCGTATCTTATGTTAGTTGGCGAACGGAAAGTCTTCGGCGAGGTTATTAACTTTGGTACGGGAACAGGGACAAGCGTACTAGATCTCTGCAACTTGCTTATCAAAATTTCAGGCATTGGAGTAAAACCGACCGTCCTGGGACAATCTTCCCCAGGGGAAATTCAACGACAGTATTTAGACATTTCTAAGGCTAAGGGGCTCCTCAATTGGTCGCCAAAGGTAGACTTGCGTAAGGGCTTGTCAATGACTTGGGAATGGTACAGGATGCATCCAGAATTCTTGAAGGAGAGTTGAAACGCGAATGGTACGCTGTTTTATATTGCTAGGCGGTCAGGGCACAAGGCTGTTTCCTTTGACCAACTTCATTCACAAGTCGATGATCCCGATCATGGGCAGACCGGTAATTGAACATATAATCAGTCACCTCAAGAACCAGGACATCACAGATATCGTTCTTTGCGTCTCAAATTTGGCGAACAAAGAACAATTTACGCATTATTTCGGGAACGGTTCGCGATTTGGTGTTACCCTAAAATACTCAGTCGGAACCAAGAAACTCAAAACCGCCGAACGCATACTGTTAGCAAGCCATCAAAACCTAGTTAATGGCGAATTCATTGTTTACTACGGCGACATCCTGACAAACTTAGACTTAAGAAAAGTTTGCGAATTTCATCGAGAAAAAGGAGGCATAGGAACCATCGTTTTCAGCCCTACTCTTCCAATACCTTCCGGCATTGGAGTAGTTGATGAACGTGGTCAAATCGAGAAGATCCAAGAAAAGCCTTTGCTTCCACACAATACGAATATCGGCATCTATGTCCTTGAACCGGAGATATTAAAATACATCAAAACTAACCACGACTTCTTCGCAGATACCTTTCCACAGGTGATTCGGAACAAAGAAAGGCTCTACGGATACGTCTCCAATTGTAAGTGGCTAGACATAGGTTCATTTCAAAGCCTTCAGAGCGCTGAGACATTTGTCAAAAAGAACTTCAGAGGCAGGTGTAATGAGTCAGATATGTTGGCTTATTCCGACGTATAATGAAGAGTGGAACATTCGGCAAGTCCTCGAACAGATCCCGGTTGGCATCCCATACGTCTTCGACAAATCTTCGGATGATACAGCCAAGATCGCTGCCGAGGCCGGGGCTATAGTAATCAATAGAAAAGGTCTTGGCAAAGGTGATGCCATCCGTGAAGGCGTCAAACTATTAAGCCCGAACGCAGACATAATCGTCGTAATCGATGGCGATAACACATATTCACCTGGGGAAGTGTTTCCGTTACTTGAAGAGCTCAAGAATGGTGCTGATATGACCATAGGCTCGAGGTTACTCGGCTCCATGGAGGAGGGAGCCATGTCCAAGTTTAACAAATGGGGAAACAAAATTTTCACCTTTTTGTTAAATAGACGTTTTAATTCGAAGATCACCGATCTTTTGTCAGGTTTCCGCGCTATTCGTGTTTCTGCCTTGAAAAAGATCGATTTACGTTCAAGCGGATTCGAGATCGAAGCGGAATTAACAGCGAAGTTCCTAAGGAAAAATCTGAAGATCGTTGAAAAGCCAATTACATACCGTAAAAGACCTGATCGGTCAAAGAGCAAACTCAGAGTCCTTAGGGATGGCTACAGAGTCTTGTTAGCGATCTCGAAGAGTTAGTTAACTCTACTCGTAGTGCCCCAACTATCAAATGACTCGTGGATTAAACGGGTCTAATTGTCCAATGGGTTTAATACGTTTGATCTAGTACAAAGTGCTGGTCGGCTAACCTGCCATTACTTGAATCAAGATGTCGGCTTACCAATTAATTGATCGTCAGTTTACGAACATAGAAAGAATAGTTGTAGGTTATTTTTAGGGGCGGACTTTGACAAGAACATTTTGAGGAGAGTAAAAATTGCACATTTGTATGATTACTCCAAAATTTCCTCCAGAGGTTAGTGGCTTAGGCTACTATGTTTTTAATTTGTGCAATGAATTGGTCAAAAGAGGTCATGAAGTTACAGTATTTACGCGGGGATCGTGGAAGAGATCGCACCCTCAGCATATGAAAGGAATAAGAGTGTATGAGACCCCATTTATTCCCGTATACCCATTTCATGTTCAACTGCACGGAATCTTTACTAATAGACTTTTCAAGCTGATGGAACCAAATTTTGATGTAGTTCATATACATCACCCGCTTCCGCCTTTAATTCATACTTCGCTGCCAACTATGGTTACCTTACATGGTCTGATGCGAAACTGGTCCGACTTCCCACTACAGTTTAACCCAAGCCTACAATTTTTGACTTATAGGGTTTTTTCTGGGTTCATTTTTCCCTTTGAACTAAAAATACTACGTAACGCAGACCTTCTAACCTCTGTTTCTTACACTACTGCGAGGGAATTGAACGCCTTTTATGGATTCGATGAGAACACGATAAAAATTATAGGTAACGGTGTGGACAATGAGTTTTTCATCCCAAGCGAATCAGATAGAAATAGTTCTTATGTACTATATAGCGGTCGCTTAGCCTATAGAAAAGGTTTAATTGATTTAGTAAAAAGTGCCAAATACGTATGCTCCAAGCATCCGTCTGCATTTTACGTAATCGCTGGTGACGGCCCACTTAGGAATCATCTAAGAAAACTAGTTAACAAAATGGGATTAAGCGATAAAATCTTTATAATAAGTCAAATCAATAAAATGAACATTCTCAAGTATTATCAAAACGCAGCTGTCCTTGCGCTTCCGTCTTATTATGAAAGCCTTCCTAACACTATTCTTGAAGCTATGGCATGTGGATTACCAATAGTCGCTACGCCAATTGGTGATATACCAAGAATAGTGAAAAACGGGAGAACTGGTTTCCTCGTGCCACCACGAAACCCTGAAGCATTGGGAGAAGCCATTCTTAAATTGTTGAAAGAAGAGAGCCTGAGGAAAAAAATGGGAGAGGCATCAAGAGAAGAAGTTAAAAGAAGCTACAGTTGCCACTCTCTGGCTGATAGAGTGATGGATTGTTATAAACTCATTATGAACTAGAGGTGGCAAAGAAAAAATATTCGCTCGAGAGGCCGTTTTTGAAGGAGTGGAGAGAATTGCTTCGTGTTAAGGATCTATCTTTCAACGACTCTCCTCAGAAGTATATCAATGTGCTGTGTTTGTATCCATCAGCAATGATGAAGAGTCGAGATGAGACCGCTTTCACACTTATTAGAATGCGCGAAATAGGAGCGAGATTGGCAGTCATTGCAGTTAGATTTTTGGTGAGTAGAGGAACGGGGAAACTGCTAAACTACGAAGAGATGAACGGTATCCCCGTGCATAGACTTTACAATAATCTAAAGGAAACCTTCCTTTTTCCTCAAAAAAGATTGAAAAGAATTTTGAGAATAACTGAAGACCTGAACCCTGATTTAATATTCTGTGTTAATGAATTAAATATGCGGTTGGCTCTCTTGTTGAAAAAATATCTGAAAATACCAATAGTGTTGCGATTAGAAGATGCAGGTAGTATCTTCTTCGACGAGTCTTATCGGACATACCGCTTCACTTCTCGCTTGAAGATGAAATATGCCATGCGCTTGTTAGGGATACCTTCAGAAGGTCCTAGGTTTTGGTCTTGGCTGTGTGAAAAAGCTGATGCTTTGATTACTTGTCATCCGAGAGATAAGCCACTCTTAGATTTGTTGTCAAAACATGGAAAACCCGTATTCTATGTTCCTTATCCTTGTCATATACCCAGCGATTTTGAAACTCCTTTGACTAGATACAAGTACAGAGGCATCTATGCGGGTTCTCTTCAACCAGTTAAGAATACTCAAGAATTTGAAAGGACTCTGCCTGCAATTCTAGAGAACACCTATACAAAGGAATTTGTAGTGGTGGGACCTGGCCCACATGCATCAATTATAAAGAAGCTTCAAGAGAAATTCGGTAAGGCGATAAGATACATTCCTCAGATGCCGAAGAACGAGCTATTAGCATTGATTTCGAGTAGCTATTACGCATATACTCCTGTTAAATGGGGGGTTGGAGGTGGATGGGGTTTCATAGGGGATTGTTGGGGTACAAGAACTCCGATTGTAATGACGCACAACGATGGCTATGTAGTAGATGGCTCAAACGCGCTTGTGGCGCAAAGCGAAGATGGCCTCGTCAGAAATATCAACCGTCTTTACGAGGATCCTAAGCTATACAAGAACTTGCAGGAAAACGGCTACCAAGAATATGAGAGAAGAAAAGCGGACGCAATTGGTGATGAACTCTACAGCATATTCATAAGAACCTTAGATACGTGCGCACACGCATAGCACGCCATAAAGTACGCGAATAGAAATCTAATTTGGTGATTGGCTCATGAAAGTGTTGTTGGTTAATCCACCGTGGTACAGATTTTTCGGTGGAGAACTACAGGCTTATCCTATCGGACTCTGCTATCTGGCGGCTGTGTTGGAAAGAGAAGGCATCAAAGTATCGGTTTATAACGCTGATTATTCAGCATGGGGGAGAGAAAGCGGAAACATTCCTTTGCAAGTCAGCACAATGACACAGCGACACCAAGAGTATCTTCACGCCTTAAAGGATCCTCACTCCCCTATCTGGCGAGAGGTTGAAGACGTTATACGTAAAGAATCACCAGACTTGGTCGGGGTCACAGTCAATACACCTAAATATGGCTCAGCACTAAATGTGGCCAGAATCGCCAAAGAGAATAATCCTGCTACTATAGTCGTTTTGGGAGGATTCCATCCTACAATTCTGCCTATGGAAACGATAAGTAATAAGGAAGTTGATGTAGTCGTCAGAGGAGAGGGAGAATACACCTTTCCAGAGCTTGTTAGGAGCGTGGAGTCTGGCGGCAAATTGAATGGAATCAATGGCATAACGTACAAGGCGAACGACGAAATCATCCACAATAGCGAGAGACCTTTGATCGAGAATCTTGATACCTTGCCCTTTCCAGCTAGGCATCGTTTGCTGTATAAGGAGACTTACTCTCCGCATGGTTTTGGCTTGATGTTCACCAGTAGAGGTTGTCCATTTAGATGTATTTTTTGCGCTTCGCATAAAGTCTGGGGTCGAAAGGTTAGGTACAGATCAGCCAACAACGTTATAGAAGAGATCAAAGAAGTTTCCAGCACTTATAAGACAAAACACTTTAGCTTTGAAGATGACACTTTTACATTAAACAGAAGACGCGTGGAGAAAATCTGTGATTTATTGATCAGCGAGAAACTGGATTTTTTATGGCGTTGCTATACGAGAGCAAATTTACTAAATGACCAGTTAGCCTCGAAGATGAAAAAAGCAGGTTGCTATTCCGTAGCAATCGGAGTTGAATCCGGTGATCCAACCACGCTCGAACTTATAAAAAAGGGAGTAACTCTAAAGCAAGTAACAGATGCTTCAAAGATCCTACGGAGGCACAAGATTAGAATGGCCGCTTTTTTCATGATAGGCTTTCCATGGGAAACAGCAAAAGAGGTCAAAAAAACAGTGTCTTTCATGAGACAACTGGACCCCGACCAAGCAATGTATAGTATAACAACACCGTATCCTGGAACAGAACTGTTTGACATGGTTCAATCTGAAGGAGTGGTACCCTCATCCGTTGATTGGAGTACCTTTTATCATCAAAGCCCGGAAATGTTCTATTCCAACAAGGTCAGCAGAAACGAAGCTTCCTCATTAATCAACATGACTGAACATATTTTTGATGAGCACAACCGTAGGAAAAGGAGAGAAACTCTACGCCACCCATTTTGGTTGCTTCGACTGATGATCAGTAGTGGACTTTGGCGAAAACCATTCGTGCTTTCGAAAAGGCTAAGAGAACTGGTGTGACCAAACTCACGCCAAGAAAAAATTGGTAACGGTATAGTTGAGTCGTCCTCAACCATTCGCGTTGCTTGCTGACGACTCCGATGTCATTGTTTCCCGCCGACTTATGATGCGAAGGCGTTGGAGATTATCTTAACAAGTAGGGAATAGGGTTGCAATCATGCCTGCAATATTTGCTCATGCTCATCAGGACAGTGGTCGTGCGCCCCTAAAAAAAGCAACCGACGAGGCTGACTCTCCAAAGCGTGGTAAAATAATCTGGGTAAGTTTCTTCTATTTAGATGCTCTACTTTCCAAGACATTTGTAATAGAGATTCTGACACAGCTTGCAAAATTAGGCTACGATGTATCCCTTATCGCGGTACGGTCAAAAAATAGATTTGAACTCAAAAATTCAAAAGTCCGCGTCATCCCGATTCCCCTAAGGTACGTACCGATAATTTCGCCTTTGATCTTCTCTGTTACACTATCGTCTTTTCTGCCCATCTACGCTCTTACCTGGAAGCCCAACTTCATTCTAATGACTTCACTATTCGAACCATCCATTTTTAGTTTGGTATTAACACGTATATTTTCCAGATTTTCCAAGCCCAAGGTTAAGGTTATTCTGGATATTAGAAGCCCGCCTTTGGCCATTGCTGGATTGCGCGGTAAGTTCATAACTTTCTGCTACAATGTCTCCATCTGCTTGGCAAAAGCCTTGTTTGACGGAATAACAATTATGACACCCCTTATGAGAAAGGAGATTTGCGAAAAATTCAGCATAGATCCCAATTTTGTCGGAGTCTGGGCAAACGCTGCTTCAATTTCGCTTTTTAGGCCCGAAAAATTTTCCCGCCATGGAATGGAGTTGAGAAAGAAATTCGGGTTGTCTGATAAATTTGTGGTTTTCTACCATGGAGAATTTTCACGAAATAGATCAATAATAGAGACTGTAGATGCCATATCCATTACGAAGGGCAAATATTCAAATATAGTTCTCTTTCTCCTCGGAAAAGGACCACTAACTCCTAACTTAAAACAAATGATCCGAGAAAAGGAAATTCAAAGCAATGTAATCTTACATGACGCTGTAGATTACACGGATGTCCCAAAGTATATTGCCATGTCTAACGTAGGTGTCGTTCCATTGCCTAATTCACCATACTGGAGATACCAATGTCCGACAAAACTACTTGAATATCTTGCCATGAAAAAAACAGTCATAGTAACAGATATTCCAGCTCATCGTGAAATCATTGGGAACGAGAAATGTGGGATTTACATTTCATCAACAGCCCCCATCGAAATTGCAAGAGCAATAATGTACGCGTACGACAATAAAGAGAAGCTCAATGAATGGGCTGAATCAGGCCGAGAGATTATAATCAAGGAATACAACTGGGAAAAAGTGGCGAGAGACTTAGAAAACTATCTGTTGCGAGTGAGAAACACATCTGGTGAAAGGTGAGCACCTATGAAAAAGGAGAAAATGATGCTACTACTCGCATTATGCATCGGGATGGTGCTCATGTCCTATTCATGGTTCCTAAGCTATCCTCTGTCAATTGATTCACCATCAGACTTCTTGTTTAACCACATTTCACCCGTACATTGGCTAGGCCTGCCAATACTGCTCGGCGCCCTATACGTGCTAGCTATCAGGCTCAATAATTACCACTTGAAATGGATAATTCTTCTAGGTATTTTCATGTCCATGTACTCACTATCTTATTTTTATTACATGCTTCCAGGCCAAGACTCGCATTACTTTAGGGGCTTAACAGAATATTTCGTTACAACCAAAGATATGGATCCTTTGAAACCATATCATGAATACTTTGATTTTCCTCTTTTCTTCATACTAAACCAGGTAGCCACCTCAGTATTGGGTATAGAAATTATGGCCTTTGAATTTGTACTGTACGCTATTATAGGTTTTCTTTACGTTACATGCTTGTACATCTATTTCTCCAGGGTCGATAGAGACGGTGGCCATATCGCAGAAGTGGCCTTTTTTATACTCACGTACTATTTCCTGATCTATCAATGTGCGCCGGTTTCACTTGCTGTAGGACTTCTCCTAGTTTTACTCATGATTGAAACTCTTACCCATGTGGCCTCAGAGCGTAGCGGAACTTTCTTGAAACTGGTTGTTTTCGTCAGCATGGCATTAATGCATCCCTTCATGTGTGTCTTTTATATCCTCTACATATTCCTTATGTATGTTATCAACAGAAACGAAGGATATCTAAGACTATTTCTATTAACGTTGACTACATACCTTGTAATAATATTGTTTTTCACAAAGAGAGCGTTCCTGAATTTTGTAGAAATATTTGCTCAAATGCATTCAATTGAATACGGCTTGCTAGCCCAACTGACACTTGCAGGTCCAGCCACACCGTTAGATGCAATAGCTCAAACTATCTCCCGAGCCGTTACAATCACAGTAGCGGTGATCTCTGGGGTGGGGTTTGTTATCCTACTAAGGAAACGAAAAATAAGGCATGTGGACTACGCCATCTTCTTTTCCGGAGCAATATCCTTGGCAGTTGGTGCAGTGGTGCCGGCGGTTGGGGGGCGAGCATTTCCAATAGCTGCCATTCCTATGTCTTTAGGGGCTTCTTATTTTTGGAAAGGCAGGTTTAGATCATTTTTAAAGTGTCTTTTTTTGATCTTCCTAGTTCTCTTTACCTTCATTGCGATTCATTCTTCATATGCTAATTCTCAACTGATTACATTTCAGACGAGGGAGGAATACCAATCTACAAATTTCTTAATATATCACTACGACTGGACCAAACCCGGTCTCATGCTTGTACAAAGTAGAGTTAAGCCTTATCTTCAGGTCAAAAGTTGTAGCGAAAGAGTCGATTTCAAAAGTGATTGGCCATGGTTTTACCCACAATGGGCTGAAGGTTTTGACTGCATACTGTATACAGTGAGTCTAGGGAAGAGCTTATCAAAATATAATTCCTCGTTTGAGAGGATACTTTTTGAGGGAAAAACCAAATTTGGAATAGTGTTCAACTCAGGCTTTTCCTACATTCTGATAAGAGTCCCTCAGAATTCATCCGCGCCCAAATAAGTTAATTAATCGTAAAGCAAGTCTGATTCCTTTAAAGTCTATTAATATGCTATGAAAGAGTCGATCCGAAGGATGATTTCACATTCATCAGAACGCCTCTCGCATATTCTACGACGGATGAATAGGTATGACGCGTAATTATTCAAAAGTACTTGTGACCGGAGGAGCTGGTTTCATCGGTTGCCATATTGTAGATAAGGTTCTAAGCGCGGGATTCGAAGTTACAGGGGTAGACAACCTCACCACCGGACAATTGGAGAACGTGGTTTATCACCAGGGCAGAAAAGATTTCCATTTTGTGAAGGGAGACATTCGGGACTTTGATCTGGTAAAAAACATAGTGAAAGATATAGATGTTGTTTTCCACGAAGCCGCATTGGCAAGTGTTGCTCTTTCGGTGAGCGATCCTATACTCACAAATGACGTGAACGTGACAGGAACACTGAATCTCCTTAAGGCTTGCTTGGATTTCGGTGTAAAGCGGTTCATCTACGCTTCATCAGCTTCGGTCTACGGAGAGACTAAAACCCTGCCACTGAAGGAGGATATGGCTCCGAACCCAATCTCCCCGTATGCCGCCTCCAAGCTTGCCGCTGAAAACTATGCTACGATCTTCCATGAAGTTTATGGCCTTGAAACGGTTTGCCTACGCTACTTCAATGTCTATGGTCCCAAGCAGGCATACAGTCCATACAGTGGAGTAACAACTCAATTTATAAACCGACTATTGAACAACAAATCACCCATAATCTACGGGGATGGCCAACAAAGCAGAGACTTTGTACATGTCCAGGATGTGGTAGAGGCAAACATGCTTGCTCTAGGGAGCAAAAATGCTGTTGGTGAAGTCTTCAATATTGCCAGCGGGAGGAGTACTACAGTAAACCACTTGGCGATGATGCTCGCCCAGATTATCGGAAAAAACGATCTGAAACCAAACTACACTGATCCGAGGCCCGGGGACGTCCGATATTGTTATGCAGACATCAGCAAGGCTAGGAAATTGGGTTTTTGTCCAAAAATCTCACTTGAAGAAGGTCTAGTAAAGCTTGTCGAGTGGTATACCGAACTCCATAAGCATAATATCTATTGCTGAGGTCTATTGGTGAGAAGATATTCTCGTACTTCGCAAGGAAGAATTTTGATGAGAAGGACTGCGACTTCAGTTTCAGTTGTCATACCGACCCTCAATGAGGCAGGCACTATAGAAGAGGTTTTGGAAAAGGCGATAAAATTTGCTGACAGAGTATTGGTGGTTGATGGAAATTCCAAAGATGGAACAGCTAAACTTGCAAAGAGATCAGGGGCTGAGGTCATTTTCCAAAACCCAAGGGGAAAAGGGGCTGCTCTGCGTGAAGCTTTCCGAAGAGTCGATAGTGACATAATTGTAATGATGGATGCTGATGCTTCTATGAACCCCAACGAAATCTGGACCTTCGTTAAAACCTTAGAATCTAAGAGGGCGGATATAGTAAAAGGTTCGCGTTTCTTGATTGGAGGATACTCAGAGGATCTGAATACTTTCAGAAGAATAGGAAACATCTTTTTTACTCGCTTAGTCAATTTTCTGTGGCACGCAAATTACACAGATCTGTGTTATGGTTTTGCAGCATTCAGAAAAGAAGCCCTCGAAAAGTTACTCCCATGCCTTGAATCAACCAGATTCGAAATCGAAGCCGAGATTTTCGTCAAGGCTAAGAGCCTCGGATTCGAAATTGCGGAAATTCCTAGCGTTGAACTAAAGAGGCGTTTTGGAAAGTCAAACTTGAATGCCTTTCGAGACGGGATCAGCATTTTGCGGACAATCAGTCGAGAATCCATTATGCGCATACGCAAACGACAGGGCTTGATGAAAAGATAGAATTGAATTATGGGGGGATGTATCGATTGTTGAAAGTTGGGATTATAGGGTTAGGGCATATGGGGCTTTTGCACTTTCGAAACACCCGTTTTATAGAAAATATCAAAGTGATAGCCGTAGCTGATAAGTCTAAGAAAGGATTGCTTGAAGCGAAAAAACGCGGGGTCAGCAATCTCTATACTGATTACAAAAAACTTCTTAAACTTGCAGACCTAGATGCAGTCATCATATGTTTGCCTAATTTTTTGCATGAGGAAAGCATAATTCTAGCCGCCGAAAAAGGACTACACGTGTTTGTAGAAAAACCATTGGCGATCAATGTTTCTCAATGTGAAAACATAAAACGTAGCGTTCAAAAAAACGGTATTAATCTCGCTGTGGGACATAACTACCGTTATTTTAGCCACGTTCAGAAATTAAAGGCGGAGGCTAACAATGGCACTATCGGAGAGGTAGAAATCGCAACCATGGAACACTTTGTAAACGGACCTTTTGCACATCCTCGGGAGCCTGTACCCATAAACGAGTGGTGGTTGAATGCTAAACTGTCTGGAGGCGGAGTGCTGCTTGATCAAGGTTACCATCTGTTAGATCTCTTTAGATGGTTCTTTCCAGATCCCGAAGTTATATTCGCGCATCTTGGCTATCGTTACGGTTTGGACGTGGAAGATAGCGCAACGGTGGTACTTCGGTCAAAATCAGACTCCACAGTAGGAATTGTTACCGTGGGATGGTTCCAGAAAATGGTCTTTCCACAATTTAACTTCAGAATTAATCTTCACGGTACCACAAGATATCTGTCGACAGATCACTTTGCTCCAAAAAATCTTTACTTCCACGCAGCTAAAGAAGGCATTAAGAATGTCTTGCTAAAGATGTTCAGAAGAAAAATCGATCCCTTGTCGTACACTTACTACTACTCCTCTTACTTCCATGAGTTATACGATTTCTTCGAAAGCGTCATTAGTGATTCGAAGCCACAAGTTACAGTGGATGACGCACTTGAGGTTATCAGACTAATACAAGATGCGTACAATTTCGCAAACAAGCATCCAGAGAATAAGAAAAACACAGGCTTGGGATTTTCCCAATGGGGCCAACCGTAAGCATAATTCACACCAGTGACATGTCCGAGAGCGGCATAAGAAAGGCGGTACTTGAGGCTGTAGAGAAAACTAACTTTAAACCACGACATAGATTGAAAACTGTCCTCTTGAAGGTCGGTTTACGATACTATTGGGACTACTCAACTGGAGAAACGACGGATCCGAGGGTTGTGTCGGCGGTTATAGATTATATTCGTGGCAGATGTGAAGACGGAGTTGACTTAATAATCGCCGAAGCTGATGCCTCGGCTATGAGAACCAAGTACGCTTTTAAAATGCTTGGATATGAAAAGCTAGCTCGACAGAAATCCGTCAAGCTGCTTAACCTTTGCGAATGCGAAAAAGTTGAAAAAGAGGTCACCGTAAACAACTGGACCTTTACACTCCCAATAGCCAAACCAATGCTCGATGCAGATCTGCTGATAAACATTCCTAAATTGAGAACCCATCGTCTAACAACTATATCTTGCGGTTTGAAAAACATGTTTGGGGCTATTGCCGTCCCAAGAAAAATTGTTTACCACCCATACTTGAACGAAGTCATCGTCGGAATCAATAAACTGATTAAACCTCACCTAACTATTGTTGATGGCATTATCGCGCTTGGAAAGACCCCAATTAAAATGGGTTTGATTTTAGCTAGTGAAGATCAACTGGCAGTTGATTATGTTGCAGCAAGAATAATGGGCTACAATCCAGCGCGGATAAAACACTTCACCATGGCTGAGAGAGAAGGCGTCGGAATGGTCAAGGACATCGACATTGTCGGTGAAAAAGACTTCAACAAATTCTCCAAGAGATTTCCTCGTGAAAACTACTTCATTTTCAATTTCAAGTGGAATCTAAAACTCAAACTTCTCGACTTTTACTTAAAGATAACGAAAGATACTAGACCCCCTGTTTTGGACACATGAGCAAACAAGACTAGAACTGGCTAACAGTCAAGTGATGGTTAACATATTATTGGTTGCAACATTGCTTCTTTAAATACAGTTTTCCTTGAACTGTTTTTGGCTACTTTCTCTCCCATATCCCCGCGTTTTTAGCTATGGCAGTGAACGTATCATTATCGCAAAATTGCGGCCACAAGTGCCAACCTATTCCCTTTACAAACTTGTGATGTTCCAGTTGATTGTAAGAAGCATTTACAAACTCTGCAGCTAATATTGGGTGGGGTTCCCACCATAATCTGTTTGCATATTCAATGAATATCACTGGCTTTTCCTCTCCAACAGCATCACGAATAACTCTTACCCTTTCCCACGCCATACTCACGTCAGACTCGTTATAGTAGAAGGAAAAACCCAGAACGTGAGCCTCTCTCATTCCTTCATAATATTCTTCTAGACCTCGAAATTCGGTGAGCCAATCTTGACGTATCCATTCCCCGTTAATGTTGATGATGTCTAAGATGTTGGCATGCGTTGCGAGAAAAACATTGTCAATTTGCGCCGTATCAATAACTTGTCTCGCTAATTTCATTGCCCTGATATAATCATCAGGTTTGGCCTTTTTAGTAATCCAAGTACCATTAATGTATTGAATTCTTCCCCATCCATCCATACCCTCGGGAAAGTTGAATTCTCCACCAATAACGAGAAGACATTGCTTATCATAAGTTTTTAACCATCCTGAAAGACCAGAGATGTACACCTTCAATTGGTTGTAGTCTATCGAAGCAATATTGTCTATAGCGGTCAACTCAATAATAGGAATAACTTGCGGAACGACTTGCCAGATGGCCAAGCATCTTTCCATAAACCCGTACACAGTTACGTTTGGAGCAAAAGCATATTCAACTCCCTCATATTCTACGAAGACTGACAAAGAGACTACTGATCCATCATCATTGAAGTGGGCATAACCTTCCTCAAGCCAAACATATCCTAGATATGGAAGAACTGGACCCCACTCAGAATCATGCAAGATGCCTGCCTCACTGGTTCCTGTATGAAATTGCATGAAAAAATGAGGGTAACCTATTTTTCCAGAAGACGAAACGTACGTACTCTTTAAGAGCGCATGCCCTGGCACAGTAACTAAGCAGAGTATTAAGACAAGAAGTGACAGAGTATACCGCTTCATTTGGTTCCAATAAAAGTTACAGTGAAGGTCTATATTAAATATTACGATGTCAGATAACCATTCTAATTCCCTATTACAAATAAGACCAAGAGCAGAGGAACAGTGAAACAATTGAAACAAAGAAAATGGACGATCCTATCTTTGGTAATTAGCGCCTTGTTTCTCTCCTCCATTTTGCCATTTCAGGTTCCAAGGGTAAATGCTCTTTCTGGCTCTGCGATTTGGGATTATATCTCAACGGAAATATCGTTGCCAAGCGGCGAATTTAAGGTTAGTAACGTTGTTGAGACTGGTGATGGATTGTTTATCGCCACTGATATGGAAGTCTACAAGTCGACCGATAGCGGCAAAACCTGGACTTGTGTACATAACGCAACAGTGGGAATAGAAGCCTTATGTTTATACGCAACCTCTAAAAATTGGTTGATCGCCGTTTTTTTGGACTCTCCATATCCTGCACAGCGTGTTAGTAAAGATGGAGGAGAAACGTGGATAGGTGGTTCTCCAAGTGTTTTGGCTTGGAGAACTGGCGTGGCAGAACTCCCCAATGGGACAATCTTAATGGGAATGTGGGGAGAAACTAATGGCGGGTGTATCTACAAAACAAACGACGGAGAAAACTATTCTTTACTCTGGAACTTCACTCAACTCTTTCCCGATTATCCACAGAACCACACTCATGCAGTGGGTTTTAACCCTTACAACAACAACATTTATGTTGGCTTAGGCGACGTGATTCCCAAACTCCTCTACGTCTCATCAGATTATGGAGAAAACTGGGTGAGATATACAGCCGATGGCCCTACTGGAATGTGGTTTGAACCCGATGGATCCGTATACTTCGGATGCGATTGGACTTCTGACGACATATTCAAAATCACATCCTCAAACGAGATTGTTAAGCTCAACCTTATCAACAAATATTCTGCTACTCCACACCTCCATTCTATAATCAGGAAAAACAACGTTTTCTACGCAGGAATTTGTTCCGAATTCACACAATCACCTATCGGCGTCGCTGTAAGCCCTGATGGAGACCATTGGACTGCCTTAAAAATCATCGACAACAAGGTACAAAAAAGTACAACAATAAAAGGGGGATTGCTGAATGATTACCTCTGGATTGTGCTTGATGACAAACTCTACAAAGTTAGGGCGTTAGAACAGAGCGAGGTTGAACACCTAATAAATTCCGAACCTTTGGTTGTAGTTTTAAGCGGCGAATCAGATTTTGCTTCTTGCGCTGAAGGAATATTAGCTGACCCCAAAATTCGAGTCTATGGAGTAAACGTAACAAATCTAGTTAATAATCCCAGTTTTGAGACTTGGAGTGAAGAACAACCAGCAGAATGGACTTTTTATTCATACCCACCTGAAAATTGGACCACGACTTTAAAAACCGCTATAGGATTGTTCGGAGACAGAGCAGTCAGGGTGGAAGCATCCACCACTGCGGAAACAGGAATATTTGGATTCTCTCAATGGGTATCAGCAGAGGTAGGAAAATCATATACGCTGTCTGCTTACTTCAGAAGCAACGTTACAAGAACTTTTGAGCCTTATATGAAAATAACAGGGACATCGATTGACAAGTATTGCATAGCGAAAACAGTTTACGAAAATTGGACGAGAATTGAGTGCACAATTGACGGCATGGACTCAACAAGTCCAATGATTGAGATCGGATGGCTGACTTATGGGACAGGTACATCGCGATCTGGGATATTACTCGACATTGACGGTGTTCTTTTTCAAGAAGGAACTAAAGCGACACCTTACATAGACAACGGCACCTTCGCCACAAACAATCCTAAAATTAAATTCGGTGAAACATGGATAAATTACACAGGGACCATTCCAGATGGAAGTTATCGAGAGTTCATCATCGACCAAGATTATTTAACAGGAACTTTCAAAATTGTTCCAGTCATAGACGGCAGTAAAGTCGCCTACGTAACGATTTTAGGAACCAAAATCGCCACGGTGCAAAATGCTGTTATAACAATGCAAAATGGCGAGTCTTTTGCAGGAATATGCTACGGAACACCCTTAGTGACGGGAAGAAAATTCATTACACTCGTTTCAAGTTCAAATTATGGTAATCTAGCTTCCCACAGTTTCGCTAATCATCGTCTTAGCGTCACGATTTCTGCTACTCCAGGTTCAATTACCACCACAAGAATTTACATTTCAAACCAAGCTTGGGAGACTAACTGCACATCGACAAACTGGAACAAAACTTGGGAGAGTACCGGTCGTGTTTTAACAATTTCCGCTCTTCACGAAGTCGCCCCTATCGTCATCGAAATCTATGAGAAACCTCCAGAAGGAGGAAAGATCTACGGAGTAGAAATTTATCTTGCCATAACTGTTGCTGCCGGAGGTGGCATTCTTTTGGCTTGGTGGTATCATGGCAAGAAGAAACTGAGGGCCGTTCGTGTCTATGGTCTTGTGCACGCTCACAGATACGGCGCTGCTGTTTTGCTTGCTGCCTTAGCTTTTACAACCCTATTTCTTGTTTACCCGATGCCTGAACTGCACTGGGACGCAGCAGGTCAAGCAATGGTGGGAGTCTTCTGGCACGATATGATAAGTCATCTGGTGTTGACAGGTGGTTTTGACGGAACTGAGGAATTTGTCGCAACATTTTTGAAACACTACGAAAACATCGCTGAGGTTTTTTATACCCCGGTTTTTTGGGGACTTGTCTCCAGTTTCACATTTTTCTTCTTTGGAATAAGCGAAGCTGCGTATTATTCCCTAGTGTTGTTTTTTGCAGTGGTCACTATAGTGGTGACCTATTTTCTCGGATCAAAACTTTACGACAAGAGAGTAGGGGTCATTTCAAGTCTCTTCTTGGCTAGCTCCCACGCACTATTTGGATTTACGAAGTCTGGAACCATCGACGTCCCCGCAACTGCTATGGTTACTTTATCGATGCTTGCTTTCTTGAAAGCAGAAGCTAACAAACGGCTAGCGTATTCCCTTCTAGCTGGAGTTCTAATAGGATTAAGTTTCATGACGAAGCCAACCACCGCCATTCTTGTGGTGGCATTTGCGCTCTATTTGATTCTAAAATACTTGCACGCTCGCAATAGAAAAATAGGAAAGCTGATAATTCTTAGAAGATTTGAAAAGGAGAAACTCCGTGAGGAACTGGGCAATTTCAAAATAGTTTTGGTTCCCGCATCGATTTTGGGCTTAATTCAAATGTACATCTGGATTAGATCTGATGCATTATCTTCTTGGCTATATGCTTTTTCAGGTCCCGCCGTCATTTCATTTCCTTGGTACATATATTTCTCTTGGATTCTCAAAGAATATTTATCTCCAATAGTTGTTGCCCTATTCATGGTCGGATTTGCTTTCTCCTTTTATAGGAGAAATAACGCAGACCTGTTCCTCATCACATGGTTTGCCACCTTTTTGCTATTTGCTATCCTTCCCTCTAACAGAGTACCAAGATATCTGCTCACACTAGTTCCGTGTCTTTCCATAATCGCGGCTCAAGGATTGATTTCAGTCTACAATCTAGCTAAGGAAAAACTGGAGATTCTGAGAAGAAGAATGCTCATCAGGAATTCGATCAAAACGCTTTTTATCTTCTTAATCATCTTTGGGGTCGTAAACGGTTTTGTCTTGATACAGAAGGACCCCTACAAAAATATGGTTGACTTCACCAATATTGACGAAAGTCCTTACGTTGAAGTTGCAAAATTCTTGGTTGAAAATGCAGGTGTCACTTGCGTCCTGCCCAATTACACAGGTTGGGCAACGCTTGCATTAATCGGCGAACACTGCTCACTTTCAACTCTGGAGTTTCACATTATTAAATACGATCGACAAAGAGCAACATATTTCTACGGTTCATACATACCTTGGGAAGCCATATCCAGTGAAGCATTTCTACCATTCTTGGATTGGCTTTCAGATAATTATGATGGAAAAACTGTTTATTTGGTTGTTCCGTATATCTACGATTGGAGCACCGAATTTCTGGAATCTTTGGACCCGCCAGTGCGTGTACTCCTAGAGCCCCATCAAAAGTTCATAGCCTACATAGAAAGTCACAGCGAACTCGTCCCTCTCATTAAGGTCTTCAGGGGAAACGGCTTGGAAATCCGCGTCTACCAACGCATAAAAGGGGCATTCTAGGTGCAGAGATTAGGAGAGAAGCCCTTTGCTTCTCGTTCACGGAAAAAAATGATGAATGTTCTAGCGGGACTGGAGCGGAAAATCAGAGGAAGACTTCGTTCATTGTCATCCTATGACGCAGTTGTTTTGATCGCCCTCTTATTATTTACAGCTCTGTACTGTATTTTTCCTATGCCTGAGCTGAACTGGGACGCCGGAAGGCTAGGAATGTCGGGAATCCTATGGCACGACGTAATAAGAAATGTTGTGCTGACAGGTCGCTTTGACAGAGCTGGAGAATTTGTTAAAGCCTATTTAAGCCGATATGAAGCCGATTTTTTCTATTACCCGATCTTTAGCGGATTAATCTGTGGTGCCTCGTTCTCTTTCTTTGGGATAAACGAGAGTGCTTTCTATTTCAATGTGTTGCTTTTTGGTCTAGGCAGCATATTGGCGACATATGTACTCGCGTCTAGGCTCTACGACAAGAGAGTCGGCGTCATTTCCAGCCTCTTCTTGGCTAGCTCCCACGCGCTCTTTGCAACTACGAAGTCCGGATTTATTGACGTTCCTGCAACTGCCATGGTAACCATATCGATGCTCGCTTTCTTGAAGACAGAAGCCGACAAACAATGGAAGTATTCAATGTTGGCTGGAGTTGTGATCGGGTTAAGTTTCATGACAAAGCCAACCACAGCCATTGCTATAGCTGTAATGGTACTATACTCAGTTCTGAAATATATGCGCGGGCGCGATAAGAAAATAGGGAATCTGATAATCTCTAGAAGATTTGAAAGGGAGAATCTCCGCATTGGCTTACGAAATTTCCTGATTATTTCAATTCCGGCTTCAATCTTGTTTTTTGTTCAAATGCATGTGTGGGCAAGTTCTGATATGATCTCCGCTTGGCTATATGCTTTTTCGGGTCCGCCCATCATTTCATATCCTCGGTACATATATCTCTCTTGGATTCTTACAGAATATTTATCTCCAATAGTTGTTGCCCTATTCATGATTGGTTTTGTTTTATGCGTTAGTAGAAGAAAAAATTCAGACATGTTCCTACTAACATGGTTTGCCACCTTTATGTTATTTGCTATCGTTGCCTCCAACAGACTTCCAAGATATCTGCTCACACTAGTTCCGTGCCTCTCGATAATCGCGGCTCAAGGACTGGTTTCGTTTCACAATCTAGCAAAGAAAAAATTCAAAATTCAAGGAAGAAAATCATCTATTAAAAATCTGACAGGAATACTTTTCATTGTCTTAGTTATCCTAGGTGTCGTAAACGGTGTTATTTTGATACTAAAGGACCCTTACAAGAATGAGGTTGATTTTACCGATGTCGACAAAAGTCCTTATGCCGAAGCTGCAAAATTCCTGGTTGAAAGAGCAGGCGTCGTTTTTATCCTGCCGAGTAGCCGACACTATTCACCCCGGACCTTGGGGTTCCACCTTCTCAAGTACGACCGACAAGGAGCAACATATTTCTTTGATTCATATGGACCTCAGGGGACCATGTCAAACGAAACATTTCTAGAACATTTAGATAGGTTTTCGGATGATTACGATGGGAAAACTGTTTATCTGGTTGTTCCCCACGTGTATAACTGGAGTCGGGAATTTCTGGAACTTCTGGAACCACAAATCCGTGCATATCTGGAGCCTTCTCAAAAGTTTATAGCCTATATCGAAAGTCACAGCGAACTCGTTCCTCTCATTAATGTCTTCAGAAAGGGTGAGTTAGAGCTTCGCGTCTATCAACGCATGAAAGGAGTATTCTAGGTGCAAGGACTAAGGGAAAAGCCGTTTGTTTCTCGCTCGCGCAAAAAAACAATTCAAGACCTAGTAGGATTGGGCCGAAAAAGCTTGGCAAGATTTCGTACTTTGTCATTTTATGATGTAGCTGTTTTGGTTGTTCTTTTGAGTTTTGCAGCTATGTTTTACACTTTTCCCATGCCTGAACTGAACTGGGACGCTGGGAGGCTGGGAATGTCTGGAGTCTTCTGGCACGACGCAATAAGAAATGTGGTTTTGACGGGTCGTTTTGATACCGCTGAAGAGTTTGTTAAAATGTATCTAAATCAATATGAAGGCGATTTTTTCTATTACCCGGTCTTCTGGGGACTGGTCTGCGGTTCCTCATTCTTTTTATTCGGAATAAGCGAGAGTGCATTCTATTTCACTGTGTTGCTTTTTGCGTTAGTCGGCATATTGGCGACATATCTACTCGCATCTAGGCTTTACGACAAAAGAGTAGGGGTCATTTCAAGTCTCTTCTTGGCTAGTTCTCACGCGTTCCTTGGATACGCTAAGTCGGGATGCATCGATGTTCCCGCAGCTGCCATGGTAACAATATCGATGTTTGCTTTCTTGAAGACAGAGTCCGACGAGCGATGGGTGTATCCGGTTTTGGCTGGAGCTCTGATTGGGTTAGGTTTCATGACGAAGCCCACCACAGCCATTGCTGTAGCTGCAATCGCGCTCTACTTAGTTCTAAAATATTTGCGCGTGCGTGACAAGAAAATAGGAAGTCTAACGATTTTTAGAAGATTTCAGAAGGAGAATCTTCGCCAGGTGTTACGCAATTTTCTGATAGTTTCCATTCCGGCTTCAGTCTTATTTTTGACTCAAATGTACGTCTGGGCGAGGTCTGATATGATCTCTGCTTGGCTGTATAATTTTTCCGGCCCAGCTACAGTTGTATTTCCCTGGTACATCTATTTCTCTTGGATTCTCACAGAATATTTGTCTCCAATAGTTATCTGCCTATTTGTGATTGGTTTTGTTTTTTGTCTTAATAGGAAGAATAATGCAGACGTGTTTCTTCTGACGTGGTTCGTAATCTTCATCCTATTTGTCACCCTTTCTTCCAATAAACAACCAAGATATCTGTTCACATTAGTTCCGTGTCTTTCAATAATCGCCGGCCAAGGACTGGTTTCAGCCTACAATCTAGCTAAGGAAAAATTCAAAACCCGAAAGACAAAATTACCCATCAAAAACCTGACTAAAACACTTTTCATCATGTTGATTATCATGGCTGTCGCAAACGGTGGTATTTTGATGCGACAGAATCCATACTTTTGGGTTGACTTTACCAATATCGCCGAAAGCCCTTACGTTGAAGCTGCAAAATTCTTGGTTGAAAGAGCAGGCGTCGTTTTTATTCTGCCAGGTGGCACGTACTATTCGCCTCCGACCTTGTGGTTTCACATCCTAAAATACGACCATCAAAGAACAACAAGCTTCTATACCGCTGCAGGGGGCCCATGGGCTACTATGCCAAACGAAACATTTCTAGCCGCGTTAGATATTCTCTCGGACCGTTGGGACGGAAAAACTGTCTATGTAGTTATTGTTTATGGATTCGACATTGAAGGTTGGGAAGGGTTGCTCCCGGAACATGTGCAACCTCTCCAAAAATATGTAGCCTATATAGAAAGTCACAGTGAGCTTATCCCTCTGATCAAGGTCTTCACAAGAGGCCCAATCATGATTGGCGTCTATAAACGCATAAAAGGTGCATTTTAAGTGCAAAGATCAACAAGAAGAACCCTCAATTCCAAAATGGCGTTGACTTGAAAGTTTTTCAGAGGTCGCCTAGCCTCTATTGTATTTCTTTTGCATCCTCTACGATGAAATTGAGCGCGTGAGCTCATAATTATAAAAGATACACACTAGCACAGTAACAATTTCAATTCGTCTCGGAAGCGTGGGAAATGAGAGATTTATTATCGTCTCAAAGTTCCGAAGAGCGGAAGAAGAATAGAAAAAAATGAGAGTCCTAACAGGATTTGAGCGGAAAATCCGAGAAAGACTCCGTGCATTGTCATCTTATGACGCGGTTGTTTTATTTTCCCTCTTAGCTTTTACAGCTCTCTTTCTTGTTTACCCGATGCGTGACCTGCCCGTGGACGCAGGAAGACAGGGATTGAGCGGAATATTCTGGCACGACGTAATAAGAAATGTTGTGCTGACAGGTCGCTTTGACAGTCTTCAAGAGTTTGTGGCAACGTATTTAAAACAATATGAAAGTGATTTTTTCTACTATCCCGTCTTTTGGGGGCTAATCCTTGGTTCCTCATTTCTTTTCTTCGGTATAAGCGAGGTTACGTTCTATTCCACGGTGTTGATTTTTGCGTTAGCCAGCATATTGGCGACATACCTTCTCGCATCAAGGCTCTACGACAGTAGAGCCGGCGTTATTGCAAGTCTTTTCTTGGCTAGTTCCCACGCACTCTTTGCATATACGAAGGGAGGGGAGGTTGACGTTCCTCCAACTGCATTGGTTGCCCTATCGATGCTCGCCTTCTTGAAAGCAGAAGCCGATAAGCGATGGACGTACTCGGTTTTAGCTGGAATTCTGTTTGGATTAAGTTTCATGATGAAGCCCACCACAGCCATTGCTGTAGTTGCGATAGCACTCTACTTAGTTCTAAAATATTTTCGCGCGCGCGATATGAACATTGGAAATTTAGTAATTTCTAATAGATTCAAAAAGCAGAATATCCAGATGGGATTACGCAATTTCATAATAATTATCATTCCAGCTTCCATCTTAATCTTGATTCAAATATACATCTGGGCAGGTTCTGGTGAAATCTCTTCTTGGCTGAATGCTGTTTCGGGTCCTCCTGTTTTTCCATCTTTTTCTTGGTACGTTTGTTTCTCTTGGATTTTCACCCAATATTTATCTCCAATAGTTGTTGCCCTATTCATGATTGGTTTTGTTTTATGCGTTAGTAGAAGAAAAAATGAGGATGTGTTCCTACTAACATGGTTTGCTACCTTTGTCTTATTTGCTGTCACTGCCTCTAACAGACTACCTAGATATCTGCTCCCGTTGGTTCCCTGCCTTTCTATAATCGCAGCTCAGGGATTGGTTTCTTTATATGATATGGCGAAGCAGAAATTGAAGATTCGAAGAGGAAAAATACCCGTCAGAAATCTGATCAAAACTCTTTGCATCTTCCTAATTATCTTGGGAATTCTAAACGGTGTTGTTTTGATACAGAGGGAATCCTACGAGAATATTGACGATAGTCCTGTGGATGAAGTTGCAAAATTCCTAGTCGAAAAAGCTGGTGTCATTTGTATTCTACCTAATCCCTGTCCCTATTCAGTTCCAACTTTGGAGTTTCACATACTTAAATATGACCGACAGAATGCAACACATGTATTGGCCTCTTTGTCAATCATCGCACAACTCTACAGTATATTTTCGGGCTTAATCGTCTCGGAGGAGTTAGCAAATGAAACATTTCTAGCTTCATTAGATTGGCTTTCAGATAATTACGGCGGAAAAACTGTCTATCTAGTTGTACCCAATTTAGATTATTGGATTCAGGAACATCCAGAGTTTGGTATTTTGACTTTCCTGGAAGAATACTTAAAGCCTTTTCAAAAAATATACAGTTATATGGAGAGTCACGGCGAACTTATCCCCCTCATCGGAGTCTTCAGAAGAGGCGGGTTAGAAATTCGCGTCTACCAACGCATAAAAGGCGCATTCTAAATGCAATGACACAACATAGATTATGTTTCTTTCGTATGCTTCACAATGAAATTGGGCCACGAGCTCGTTACTACAAAAATCATCCTAGCGCATAACCCCATCTCATTTTCTCTCGGAATTGTGTGAAACGAGATATTTCCTATTGTCTAGAGGTTCTAGAAGAGAGTAAGGAGAATCAAAAAATGAGAGTTCTAACAGGATTAGAGCGGAAAATCCGAGAAAGGCTTCGTGCATTATCATTTTATGACGCAGCTGTTTTACTTATCCTCCTAGCCTTTACAACTCTATTCTATAGTTTTCCTATGCCTGAACTTCACTGGGATTCTGCAGGAATGGGAACCTCCGGGATTTTCTGGCAGGACATAACAACAAATATGGTGGTGACAGGTCGTTTTGATAATATACAGAACTTTATCGAAAAATATTTGACACAATACGAAATCCATTTTCTATTCTATTACCCCGTCTTTTGGGGACTAGTCTCTGGTTTCACATTCTTTTTCTTTGGGATAAATGTGGGGGCGTTCTATTTTGTGATATTGCTTTTTGCGCTGGCCAGCATATTGGCGACTTATCTTCTGGCATCTACGCTTTATGACAGGAGAGTCGGCGTCATCGCAAGTCTTTTCTTGGCTAGTTCCCACACCCTCTTTGCAACTACGAAGTCGGGATCGATTGATATTCCCGCAACTGCCATGGTCACCGTAACAATGCTCGCCTTCTTGAAAGCAGAAGCCGATAAGCGATGGACATATTCGGTTTTAGCAGGAATTCTGTTTGGGTTAAGTTTCATGACGAAGCCCACCACAGCCATTGCTGTAGTTGTGATAGCACTCTATTTGGTTTTAAGATATGCACGCAAGCGTGGTGGGAAAATAGGAAATTTTATAACTTCTAGGAGTTTTGAAAACGAGAAAATCCGCATGGGATTACACAATTTCATAATAATTTGTATTCCTGCGTCTATCTTGATCTTGATTCAAATGCACGTCTGGGCGAGTTCTAATACGCTCTCTGGATGGCTATATGCTTTTTCTGACCCCCACTTTTCAGCTCCTTGGTACAAATATTTCTCATGGATTCTCACGGAATACCTATCTCCAATAATTGTTGGGTTGTTTATCATTGGTTTTGTTTTCTCTCTTGGTCGGAGAAATGATTCAGATGTGTTTCTCTTGACATGGTTTATCGCCTTTATCTCATTTTTTTCCCTGACCCCCACCAAAGAGCCCAGATATCTGCTAACATTGGTTCCCTGTCTTTCCATAATGGCAGCCCACGGATTGATTTCAACTTATAACCTAGCTAAAGAAAAGTTGGAAATTCAAAGAACAAAAATACACATCAGAAACCTGACCAAAACGCTTTTTGTCCTTTTGATCGTCTTGGGGATCGCAAACGGTGTTATCTTGATGCAAAGGGACCCGTATGCGCAAGCGCAAAATTTGGTTGACTTTGAGAATGTTGACGATAGTCCTGTGGACGAAGTCGCAAAATTCTTGGTTGGGAAGGCAGGTGTCGTTTACATTTTGCCCGATTATGAGGGTTGGACAGTGCTTTATTCAATTGGGGCACGCTGTTCGCTTCCAACTTTAAAATTTCACATTCTTAAACACGACCGACAAAGAACAACTTATTTCTACGGTTCATATGGTCTAGGGGGTACTGTGTCAAACGAAACACTCTTAGTAACGTTAGACTGGCTCTCAGAGTATCATGAGAACAAAACCGTCTATGTAGTCGTTCCCTATGTGTATAACTGGACTCGGGAGTTTTTAGAACTTCTGGAACCGGCACGTCGTGCAGTTCTAGAGCCATACCAAAAATATGTAGCGTACATACAAAGCCACAGTGAACTTATACCTCTCGTCGCGGTCTTCAGTAAAGGTGGGATAGAGATTCGTGTTTATCAACGCATAAAAGGCGCATTCTAAGTGCAAAACGGACAACAAGAGCCCTTTGGTTTCGAAGTAGCGCCAACTCCGAAGTCTATCATAGGACATCAATAACCACAGACTTAACGTCGATTGCGCTTCTTTTGCGTCGAATGAGAGATTCATTCTTGTCTAAAGATTCTGGAAGAGGGGGGAAGTCCAATCGAAAAAATAAAAGTCCTAACGAGATTTGAGCGGAAAATCAGAGGAAGACTTCGTTCATTGTCATCTTATGACGCGGTTGTTTTACTTATCATCTTGGCTTTTGCAGCCCTGTTCTACAGTTTTCCGATGCTTGAATTGCACATAGATGCGTCAAGACAGGCGATGAGTGGGATCTTTTGGCATGATGTGATAAGAAACGTGGTACTAACAGGCCGCTTTGATAATCATCAAGAATTTGTGGCAACGTATTTAAAACAATATGAAAGCGATTTTTTCTACTATCCCATCTTTTATGAGCTAGTCCTTGGTTCCTCATTTCTTTTCTTCGGGATAAACGAGGCTGTATTCTACTCCACTGTATTGCTTTTTGCGCTAGTCAGCATATTGGCGACGTATCTGCTCGCATCAAGGCTCTACGACAAAAGAGTTGGCGTCATTTCGAGTCTCTTCTTGGCTAGTTCCCATGCACTCCTCGCATACACAAAGTCTGGTGAGATTGATGTTCCAGCGACGGCTATGGTCACCGTATCGATACTTACTTTCTTGAAAGCCAAGGCTGATAAGCGATGGAGGTATTCGATCTTAGCTGGAATTATGGTTGGGCTGAGTTTCATGACGAAGCCCACCACAGCCATTGTTATGGCGCCGTTAGCAGTCTTTTTATTTCTGAAATTTTTGCAGTCACGCGACAAAAAAATAGGAACCCTCGTGATTTCTAAGGAGCTTGAAAAAAGAAACATCCGCAAGCAATTGCGCAAGTTTGGAGTGCTTTTAGTTCCCGCAGCGGTTTTGGGCTCAATTCAAACGTACATTTGGACACGATCTGGTGAAATGTCTTCGTGGTTATGGGCTTTTTCAGGTTCTCCTGTCATTCCATTTCCTTGGCACGTTTATTTCTCTTGGATCCTCACAGAATATCTATCCCCTGTAGTTGTTTCCTTGTTTGTGGTCGGTTTTGTTTTCTCGCTTAGAAGAAGAAATAGTTCAGACGTATTTCTTCTTACATGGTTTGCCATCTTTATCCTGTTTGCTACTGCTGGTTCTAACAGAATTCCAAGATATTTGTTCACATTAGTTCCGTGTCTTTCTATAGTTGCGGCTGAAGGGCTGCTCTCCTTATACGATTTAGTGAAGGAGAAAATGGAAACCCACGGAAGAAGACCTATCAGAAATGTACTAAAAACGTTCTTCATATTTCTAATCGTCTTGGGAGTCCTAAACAGTGCTGTCTTGATACGGAACAGCTCCTACCGAAGTTGGGCTGATCTTCCCAATATTGATGAAAGTCCGATGGATGGAGTGGCAAAATTCTTAGCAGAAAAACCATCTGTTATTTGCATTTTGCCTGATGACACAGGGTGGGCGATACTTCAATTAATGGGTGCACTACCTTACTCAGGTCTGACTCTCGAGTTTCATGTCCTTAAATACGACCGGCAAAGGGTAACAAATTTTCATAGTTCACTTTATAGCGCAATCATCCTTGAGAATATGACAAATGAGATGTTTCTAAAATCATTAGATTGGCTTTCAGATAATTACGGCGGAAAGACTGTATATGTGGTTATTCCTAATGTGTATAACTGGAGTCAAGAATTTCTGGAAGTTCTTGAACATCCGGAATCTCTTGAGTATCTCGAAATTATTAAATCACTTGTGTTAGGCTCCACGCAATGGTCAGTACGTGCGTACTTGGAACCCTACCAAAGAATATATAGTTATATCGAAAGTCACAGCGAACTCATCCCTCTTGTTAAGGTCTTCAAAGGTGGCGGGTTAGAAATTCGTGTTTATCAACGCATAAAGGGGGTATTCTAAGTGGTGCAAAGGCTAAGAGAAAAGCCCTCTGTTTCTCACTCACGCAAAAAAGCGATGACGGTTCTAACAGGATTTGAGCGGAAAATCCGAGAAAAGCTTCGTGCATTATCATTTTATGACGCAGCTGTTTTACTTATCCTTCTAGCCTTTACCACTCTGTTTCTTGTTTACCCAATGCCAGAACTGAAGTGGGATACGGCAAGACAAGGAATGAGCGCAATCTTCTGGCACGACGTAATAAGAAATGTTGTGCTGACAGGTCGCTTTGACAGTCTTCAAGAGTTTGTGGCAACGTATTTAAAACAATATGAAAGTGATTTTTTCTACTATCCCGTCTTTTATGAGCTAGTCCTTGGTTCCTCATTTCTTTTCTTCGGTATAAGCGAGGCTACGCTCTATTTTGTGGTGTTGCTTTTTGCGTTAGCCAGCATAGTGGGCATATACCTTCTCGCATCAAGGCTCTACGATAGAAGAATCGGCGTCATTTCAAGTCTTTTCTTCGCTAGTTCCCAAGGGCTCTTTGCATACACGAAATCAGGGGAGATTGACGTTCCCGCAGCTGCTATGGTCACCCTATCGATACTTGCTTTCTTAAAAGCAGAAACCGACAAACGATGGCGATATTCAGTTTTAGCTGGAATTCTGGTTGGGCTGAGTTTCATGACGAAGCCAACCACAGTCATTGTTATGGCGCCGTTCGCAGTCTGTTTAATTCTGAAGTATTTGCGTACACGCGATAGAAAAATGGGAAATCTAATAATCCCCAGACAGCTTGAAAAAAGAAATCCCCGCAAGGAACTTAGCAAATTTGGAATACTTTTGGTTACAGCATTGGTTTTGGGCATGATTCAGATGTACATTTGGATAAGTTCCGGTGAGATATATACTTGGATACATAATCTTTCCGGCCCCCATCTTGTATTTCCTTGGTACAGTTATTTCTCTTGGATCTTCACTGAATACTTACCTCCAATAGTCGTTGCCCTATTTATGATTGGCTTTGTCTTCTCCCTTGGTAGGAGAAATAATGCAGACGTGTTCCTCCTGACATGGTTCATCACCTTTATCTCATTCTTTAGCTTCATCTCTGCCAAAGAGCCAAGATACCTGTTCGTATTAGTTCCGTGTCTTTCAATAATCGCGGCCCAAGGACTGGTTTCAGCTCATAATCTAGCCAAGGAGAAAATGAAAATTCAAAAAAGAAAAACGTACATCAAAAATCTGACCAAAACGCTTTTCATTCTCTTAATTATCTTGGGCATCGTAAATGGTGTCATTTTGATAGGAGAGAGCCCCTACTTTTGGGTTGACTTTGAGAATATTGACGAAAGTCCTTACGATGAAGTTGCAAAATTCTTGGTTGAAAGACCATGTGTCATTTGCGTTCTACCCGAACCCATAGGTTGGGTAGCGCTTAAATATTTAAGCCATCCAGTTCTGCCTTTACAGTTTCACGTCCTTAAGCACGATCGACAAAGAGCAACAAATTTCTATCGTTTATTTTTCAGTATAATTTTCTATGAGAATATGACAAATGAAACATTTCTAGCATCATTAGACTTGCTTTCAGACTATCACGGAAAAACTGTGTATGTAGTGGTTCCCCACGTAAATAACTGGAGTCGAGAATCTCTTGAAATATTTGAATCTTCTACACAACCATCAGTGCGAACATACGTGGAACGTTTCCTAGAATTGTACAGCTATATCGAAAGCCACAGCGAACTCATCCCTCTTGTTAAGGTCTTCAAAGGTGCCGGGTTAGAAATTCGTGTTTATCAACGCATAAAAGGCGCACTCTAAGAAGTGGTATCGTTTCGTTTTAGTAGGATCGATCTTTGCAATGGAGGTGCACAAGAAAATGAAGGCAGTTCCAACCAAATTGAAACGCGAAATCTGGAAAAGATTTTACTCATTGTCGTCTTATGACATTGTTGTTTTACTTGCTCTCTTAGTCTTTGTGACTTTATTTTATACTTTTCCTATGCCAGAACTGAACTGGGATGCCGGAAGGCAAGCAATAAGCGGAATTTTCTGGCATGATGTACTAGGAGAGGTGGTGCTGAGAGGACGTTTTGATAGCGTTGAAGAATTTGTAACTACGTATTCTAAACAATACGAAAGCGATATTTTCTACTACTCTGTCTTTTGGGGGCTAGTTCTTGGTTTCACATTTTCTTCTTTCGGGGTAAGTGAAGGCACGTTTTTTTTCACCGTTTTACTTTTTGCGTTGGCCACTATTTTGGCGACGTATCTTCTCGCATCAAGGCTTTATGACAAGAGAATCGGCGTTATTTCAAGCCTTTTCTTGGCTAGTTCCCAAGCATTTTTTTCATATACGAAGTCGGGGGAAATTGATGTTCCTGCCACTGCCATGGTCACCATAACAATGCTTGCCTTCTTGAAAGCAGAAGCCGACAGACGATGGGGATATTCAGTCTTAGCTGGAGTTCTAATCGGATTAAGCTTTATGACAAAGCCCACAACCGCCATTCTTGTAATGGCATTTGCATTCTATTTGGTTCTAAAATATGCACGTACGCGCTGTAAGAAGATAGGAAATCTAATAATTTCTAGAAGATTTGAAAGAGAGAAACTTCGTGAGGAAGTGAGCAGTTTCAAAATAGTTTTAGTTCCGGCATTGATTTTGGGCTTGATTCAAACGTACATCTGGGTAGGTTCCGGTGAGATCTATACTTGGCAGAGCGCATTTTCTGGTCCCCCAGTGACCAACTTTCCCTGGTACATGTATCTTTCTTGGTTATTCACTGAGTATTTCTCACCCATAATTGTTTCTATGTTTTTGATTGGGTTTGTCTTCTCTCTTAGTAGAAGAAAAAATGAGGATGTGTTCCTACTAACATGGTTTGCTACCTTTGTCTTATTTGCTATCCCTGCCTCTAACAGGCTACCAAGGTATCTACTCCCATTAGTTCCCTGTCTTTCCATCATCGCAGCTCAAGGATTGGTTTCCCTTTATGATATAGCGAAGCAGAAATTGAACATTCGAAGAGGAAAAATACCCCTTAGAAATCTAAAAATGCTTTTCACACTCCTAACAATCTCGGGAATACTTAACAGTGCTTTTATAATTCCTTACTCAATCACCAGCCAACCCTTTTCTGTTCTTGACTTTTACAATATCAACGAAAGTCCTATGGACGAGGTTGCAAAATTCTTGGCTGAAAGGGCAGGCGTCGTCTTACTTATGCCCGAGAACATGGGTTGGCCAATGGTTGGACTTGCCCCTTATTCATTTCCCACCTTGAAGTTTCACATCCTCAAATATGACAGACAAAGAGCAACAAATTTCTATGCTTATTTTATACTACGGGACTGGCTACCCATGGCAAATGAGACATTTTTAGAAGCCTTAGATTTGGTTTCCGATATTTTCGGAGGAAAAACTGTCCTTGTAGTTATTAGTGCACACTTAAACAATGAAAGTACTAGGAGTCAGGAATATCTTGAATCTCTGGCAATTAATGTTTCAGATTTTCCAACCTATGAATTGTGGAAGGCTTATCAAAGAATATACAATTACATGGAAAGTCACAGCGAACTCATCCCCCTCATCGGAGTCTTCAGAGGAGGCTGGTTAGAGATTCGGGTTTATCAACGCATAAAAGGCGTGTTCTAAAATGCATAGACCGATACTAATTCTTCAATATGGGTGCCCACACATATATCAGGAAACGCATTTACAAAAGCGTAGTTTCTAAATGTCAGAGATGAAGTAGAAGTGCGAAAGAGGTGGATTGTCGCAGGATTAATTGCTTGTATCGGATTTTCGGCTGTCCTAGGTTTCACAGGAGGAATTCTCTATAATCAGCCACGAATATTGCGTCTTGAGTCAAATATCTCACAACTGCACCTCAATCTGACTCACGCTCTATCAAACTTAACAGAGCTACAAATGTGGTTAAGCCAAGCAATAGGTAATATTACTAAGCTAGAAAGAGAGTTGGCGAATGCCAAAGCTCAGCTGATACCTGGACGGCTGCAACCTTGGTATGTAGGCGATTGTTGGATCTCGAGCGTATTACACAACGGCACCGTATACACTTTTACCGTCAACATTACAGGCGAAGAAATGTTTGATGGTAAGCCTTGCTATGTTGAAGAGTTAACGAGTGAACCACAATTTTTGGATATGATTAAGATGAAGGCTTGGAAAGACAAATCAATCATGAAAGAGATCAAATCGATGTGGATAAGCCAAAACTACACGTATGTTGAGCTTTCAACCCATACGTTTGTGGGAGAAGTGATCTGGCCGAAAAGGGTAGGAAAAAGAGTGAACTTCACAAGAACCGTCAAACCTTATGTCGTTGTTGGAAATGAGACAACTCCATACGACTCCTACACGGAAAATTATACGTTAATGATTGTCAAGATGGAAAATGTTACTGTACCAGCGGGCACATTTGAATGTTTCAAGCTTGAAGTGTATGAAAACGGCGAGCTGAAATGGATTGAGTGGTACTCAGATCAGGTAAAAGTTGTTGTCAAATATGAATATTATGCATTAGGGGCTACGGTATTTACACCCCCTACAACAGTGAACCTGTTATCCTACTCCATAAGGAATTCTCCTTAAATGGAATTCATATCATAGAAGCGCGCGTACCTGAACCGCGTCTCTTTGACACGGAGTCACATTTATTTCGCTTTTGTTAATAGAAGTAAATAGAGGACAAGAAAATCTAGTGTAGTGATTGCTATGAAAGTCTTAATGGTATACCCAGATTTGGAGACTACTGTAAGCTATAGTTTTGGTGTGGGAACATTAGCCGCCATACTAAAAAATAATGGACACGAAGTGAAAGTCCTGCACTTAAATGAAGAAATAGGTTATCCTTTAGACTTAGATAGAATAAAAAAGGACATAGAACTTTTCAAACCAGGACTCATCGCTTTTTCTTCAACCTCAAATCAGTTTAAGTTCGTAAAAGAGATAGCGAGATTCATCAAGAAAAACTTTAGCATACCAATAATATGTGGAGGAGTTCACGCCACCTCGTGCCCAGATGAGGTCATTTCTGTTGATGAGATTGACTTTCTATGCAGAGGCGAAGGCGATGTTGCCTTCTTGGAGTTTACGAATAGATTGGAAAAAAATCAGGATGTCACAAACATTAAAGGCATTTGGGCAAAAAGCAATGGTAATATAATCAAAAATCCATTAGGGCCTGTAATTGAAGACCTAGATTCTCTCCCATTTGCTGACAGAGAAGTTTTTCCAACGGATAAAATTCTTCGGATTGCGAGAGGATGGGTTAACATTCTATCGGGTAGAGGGTGTCCGTTTGTGTGTTCGTACTGTGTAAATCATTGTTACGCTGACCTCTACAAGAACAGTAAGGAAAAATATACTGTCAGGCACAGAAGTGTCGAAAACGTTCTCGAAGAGATAAGCCGCATCGCAAAAAACAAGAACGCGAAAATGATAAACTTCAATGACGATACGTTCACACTAGACAAGGAATGGGTCCTGAAATTCTGTGAGGAGTATCCCAAGAGATTCAAACTACCATTCGCTTGCAACGTTCGTGTTACAAATTTTGATGAGGATATAGCGATCGCGCTTAAGAAGGCAGGGTGCGAGGAAGTAAAAATAGGAGTCGAGTCTGGTAACGAAAGGATAAGAAGAGAGATTCTTAACAGGTACACACCTGATTATATGATATTCAAAGCCTTTTCAGTCGCAAAGAAAGTAGGATTACGTTGCTGGTCATATAACATGATTGGCATACCAACAGAAAACAGAGAGAACGTTCTTGAAACTGTAAGAATGAACGGAAAAATAAGGCCTTACATAATTAGATGTTCGATTTTCTTCCCCTACAAAGGGACTAGGATTTACGACTATTGTTTGCAAAAAAACATGATAGATAAGGAAAAGCAAGAAAAATACAGCACTTACTTTGAAGGTTCGATCCTGAAAATGGATTCCATATCTCAGATTGAGATTCTGAAATTCAAGAAGATGTTCAAATGGTATGTGGATGCGCACAGTGACATAGAAGTGTCGTCTTTTTTCAGGGAGTTGGTGGAAAATTTTGAGCAGCTGCCAGACGAACTCTGGGAGAGTGGTAAGGCTCAAAAAATGGCGTCGGAAATCGACAAGTCCGTAGACAACCTCTTCAGAGAGCAGAAAAAAGAGCATTACACGACAAGGCGACAATTGGACCTAAACTTCTGCAAGGAATTGAACTTCCAGCTTCCCTAGACGTATATTCAAATCCCTGACGTATCAAAAGCTATATGCAAGACGCGCATAATTCTCTAGGTTACGGGGTTAGGAAAATGCCAATAATCAAAATTAAGGCGATATTCTTGGTTACGGGTCTGGTTCTTTGTGTTTTTGCCGGTTACGGTGTAGCCCTGATGGTATACCGATCACGAGTATCGGAACTGACATCGAATATCTTTGAAAAGGACGCGCAAATCTCTTACTTGCAGTCCAGTCTTAATGAGGCTCTCTTAAAAATAGCGACTCTAAATTCGACTCTTCAAGACCTTCAGGCGCAACTTTCTAGCACGCAGACCGAATTGGACGAGGCACTTGCAAAAATAACTTCTCTGGAGACTCAGTTGGAAAAAGCTTACGTCAACCAAACGTATGTTATTTTCAAGGACGATTCGACCATATATGCACGCAATGGCATAACAGGAGTCATAGACTGGAGCTCAACTGATGCTAGCGCCGTCATCAATGCTTGCATAGGCAACTTAACGAATGGAGGAAAAATATTCATCAAAGCGGGAAACTACAGTTTGACCACCCCGATAACGGTTGAAGATAACATTCTTATCGAAGGGGAAGGTGAAAGCACTCTTCTTCACCTAGGTTCAGGAGCAGACAGTCATGTGTTTTTCGCTTCTCAAAAAAATAACATTACGATAAGAGACCTAAAAGTTGATGGAAACAAAGATGGACAAACTGATGGCCACGGAGGAATCTACCTAACTGAGTGCAAGAACACTCTTATCGAACGTGTGACCGTCGTAAACCCAAGGATTTTTGGAATCGCTTTTTTTGGCTCAACGACAGAAAACGCGAGCATAAATAATATTGTCGCTTACTCATTAGTCAAAGATGCCGGATGGAATGGTATATGCTTCAACGCTGGTGACAGATATGGGCTAGTCATCGCGTGCTATGTTACGGGCTCAAGCGACGCTGGAATTTCTGTATTTTCCTTGTCTTTTCTTGAACCAGTTATAGGGACAAAAATTGTTGGTTGCACATCGGAAAGCAACTGGGGGAATTGTGGTGCCGTCAACAGTCATGTAGGATACGAAGTAGAACGTGGAAACGATATTGAAATTGTTTCCTGCAATGCATTTGATAATAGTGTCGGTGTGTGGGTTGGCGATTCGAATGGAACACAAATTCTTGGAGGGATATACAAGGACAATGGTAATGCAATATTGCCAAATGACTATACGACAATTAAAAGTGCCTATTTGGCAAACTCCAATAATGCCACAAACCCAGCAAACATTTTTGCTTATCAAAATAAAGAGGTAACTATAAAAGACTGCATAATAGAGCAAACGGACTTAACTACTACAGCATACAATATTTATCTGCATGAATGCCAAAAATATGTCATAGATGGAAACATAATAAAAAATTCTTACAATGCATCAGCAATATATCTGATGAATGCCATTGACTGCATTATTTCAAACAATCATATTTATGACGACCGCTTAACCGTGGAGATGACGTTTGGAATTCACGTTTTCGGAAGTAACACAAACAGGACAACGATATACGAAAATGTAATCGAAAACACAACCACAACGGCAATATATATTCAAAACGGCGACTTCACGGATATTATGAACAACCGAATTATGAACACAGGCTATGGAGTCTCTTTAGAAAGTTCGTTGAGTTCAACGATTTTAGGAAACACAATTTCTGATACGGCATATTATGACCTTGTGTTGTCGAATAATGCGGATAGAACGTATATAGCTATAAACCATGTCGACGAGATATATTTGGACCATTCAACATCAACTTGCGACTACAACCGCATCTTTGGCAACTACGTGACAGATTTGTCTCAGGACGGAAGCGGAACAGAAAACAGTGTAGAATACAACTATCCAGATAACACGCTTTAAAGCCGTATGTGAGGAAATACTGAACCACAGGCCTTGTTACACTGAAGAGACAACAAGCAACCCCCCAATATTATGAGATGATTATGACGAAGGATCGAAAGTCGACGATGTGTGGCTGAAAATGGCAGGGCAAGAAAGACAACATGACATACAAAATCAGCTCTTATGTTATAGTCGACGGATACGACGTTTTAACTCAAAATGCACACTCATGGTGACGGCGACGCGCGCCCCATACCAGCTGACACGTCCGAGTGCTTCAAAGTCACGCTAGTCATTTTGCAAGTCGTAGCTTTATTTAAGCGTTGGAGAGAACGAGGAGTATTGAAGAGACTTACGGTCATCTTTCAAGTGATCTTAGGAGCCCTGCTGCTCTTTTTGCTTATCCATGCAGCCGGGCTGACTGAGGTCACCAATGTAATTTATGCAATTGATGCAAAGTATCTGGCTTTGGCATTCATCGCATCTCTTATGGCATCAATCGCGTATGGTCTCATGTTGATCGTATCTTTAAAGGCCATTGGCATGGAAACGAACATTTTTCAGGTCCTTCTGGCGAGTTTAGGAGGGCAACTTCTAGCCGATGTTACTCCGGCTCGCTCAGGCTACCTGTCGGTTCCATTCATCCTTAAAAAGACGAATGGCTTGCCGATAGCCCCAACTATGGCATGTATTATCTCAATTCAATCTGTTGCTTTCTTCGTTAAATCAGCGCTCCTAACGGTCGCAATTCCCTATATTGTTCTCCGTACTGCTCTAAGTCCATCACTTACGTATGCTCTTTTATTTGGCTTTGCAATAGTGCTTGCAGGCGGCATTGTTCTTGCATTTTGTGTATGGTCCAAATCAAGCGAACATTTTCTAAGAGGCTTACTTAAAGTTCCCTTCATAGGGCGTCTGATACACACAATGAGTGAAGCGTTCACGGAGTTCCAAAGGAACGGTCAGAGGATTAGACGTTCCATACCTCTGATAGCAGTCGTCTATTTTTGTGGAGCAATGATTTTCTCCGCTGGATTGTATCCCATTGGACTTGCACTGGGTATAACCCAATTGACATTTCTGGATTATATATTTCTAGGGCCTCTTGTTAGTGCATTAGGGTTCGTACCACTCACAGCTGCCGGGCTTGGACTACAAGAAGGAGCTTACACAGTTATCTTAGTAACATTGGGTACACCGTTTGAAAAGGCAGTTTTAGTTGCGGTCTTGGCAAGAATCCTTTACACTGCACCCGACCTAATAGGTCTGCCTACACTAGTTAAAACTGGTGGAGAAGTGCTATCTGACTTCGTAAAACGATGAAGAACGTGTGCATTTGATCCGCGTTATCGATTAGGATATGTTCTTGTAGAATTTCGCAATTAAACCAATCAACGAAATGTGTGCGCATATCCAGAAGTGCATTCTCATCGTCAAAAGACAGTAATGTTAAACGATCAGCAAAGATATTAAATAGTGTAAGGCTATAGGTCCCGTTCTTCAACAGTTTGAGAGAGGATATGTTCTTGAGCAACAAAGACTCTAAATCATTTTCGATGGACCAATATATTTTGGACTTTATAAAGGCAACTGATGCAGAAACAGTTGAACAAGTTATTACACAAGTCAAACTAAAATACTCCATCTCCGAAGAAGAAGCCATGAAGCACATCATAAACCTACAAAATCAAGGAAAACTCACGCTTAGAAGCCCTGCAACGCCTATACCCTCCACCCTAACAAACTACTTACGCACAAGCCAGGCCTATTGGTACTGGATCACAATATCCCTTGCTATAATAGCAACAGCACTTGTCTTTACCGTGCCAGAAAAAGCTTATCCAATAGCCTATGGAAGATACATTCTCGGCTCGATATTCATCTTATGGCTGCCAGGTTACACTTTCATAAAAGCATGGTTCCCAACTAAGGTTCCAATCCAAACATCGTCAACAGAACTTGACAGAATAGAACGTATCGCACTAAGCATAGGAATGAGCCTAGCGTTAGTCCCAATAGTAGGTTTACTTCTAAACTATACCCCATTTGGAATACAACTAGCGTCTATCACCATAAGCCTACTAGCCTTGACCCTCACTTTTGCCACTGCGGCGATCATAAGAGAGCATAAAGCAAATCTGAAACAAAACGTCCTTTACAAAAAAGACAACTAACCATCATTTTCTCAGCTATATCTGGTATTCGGCGAAAATAACGTATCGATCAGTCATACTGCCACGCCTTTCTACGTGCGACTGACGATACCTAAAAATGAATAGGTTTAATGTCAAGCTGAAAATGAAGATATCAAAAACTAGCTTAGCACCCTTTCTGACAAAAACACGGCTATAAAGAGTAATCATAATGCTCGCTGAAGTGCCTGAGGACCAGTAGTAAATGGAAACCATAAAATACAAGCCTGCATTTCCTTTGAGAAACAAAAGAGGGCTAAACACGTTCGCGGTCGGACACCTGTCTCTGGCATACCTAATCGCCAAAGTATGTTCAAAATCATTGAAGGTAAAAATCAACCTGCCACTGGTATTTCTCCTAGGCTTAATCCCGGACGTAGACTTGCTAATACCCGGTTTACACCACCGAGGCCTAACTCATTCAATGATAATCTCGACAATAACATTCATACCCCTATTCGTCATTTACAAGAAAAGGGCTATACCCTATTTTGCGGCGCTAGCCCAACACATCATAATTGGTGACTTGTTAATAGGCGAAGGAATACAACTGCTTTGGCCAATGACGCAAACATGGTACGGCTTAGGGACTCTGATCACAAGCCCAACTGACATATTGTTGGAATGGATCAGTTTCCTAACGGCAGACGTAACAATGTTGGCGACAAAAGACATGCAGAAGCTACTTTACAACCACCAATCCAATCTGCCACTCTCGGTACCCACCTTAACAGTTTTGTTACCCTCGTTCCTTCACTTTCCTCTTGCAGTGCCACGAACACTTTTAATCCCACATCTAGTCTATTTAGGACTCTTCACGGTATCTCTACTTGCCTTTTTCAAGTCCGCCCTGAAAGTTTCGAAATAGACAAATACTATCTCCTCAGCAATTCTGCACTCGAAACGTGCGGCTGAGGCGATCTAGTGTATGTTATGAAAAAATTTCGTAGACCAAAGAAGCCTCACTGTCCTTGTGAAACATATTGATAAAAGAATTCTACGAAAGTGGAAATACGTCGTGGCAAAGATTCTTTCGTGTTCACTACTCTGTGCCAGTTATCACCATGTCAAAGCTGAAATCTGTAATCCCACTTATGTCCCAAGACACTGAAAGAGTTAGGGTAGCTGCTACTAAGGATGCGGTGTCTACAATTTGTCCTTCTCGGTTCCAAGATAGACTTATGTAGTTTGGCGCATTAGCTGGATTCCAATTTTGGGCTGCCAAACTCAGCTTCACAGCAACGTTTCCTTCATTTTTCATATATAAGGTGACGTTCTTTATATCCCCTGGCGACATTTTTCCCCAATCAACGGTCGATGTCACGCTGGTGCAACCGCTATCCCAATAAACACCAACATTAACTGCCTTTATTGTTCCAAAACTTCGGATGTTTTTGCCGCTAGACAAAACGGCGAAAGTAACTATGACGGTTGCTCCTACAGCAATCACGGCTAACATTATAGTTGCAAGTCTATAAGTTAGCTGAACCGCCATACCTTTTCATCTATAATAGTTGGTCTCTTGAGTCTTAATAAATCTTGTTATACTCTTGTCCAACTCAAATACACAATTAAAAAAAGAGTGCTTTTAAACCAGGATTTACTTGCCAACAATCGCGTATTCTCTTTCGTTTTTCACGCCTAATCCTAGCTCAACGGCCCTGCGAATCTGGGTGTAGCTCCATGGGTTATCCGTTAGGCTGGCGCCTTCAAAGCTTCCAATCACTTCCAATGCTTCCACATCTATGGCTATCCTATCTCCGGAAGCCAGCAGAATATCTGGATTGCGCAGTTCGCCGGATGCCGGTCCACCCTTAATGAAGCATTTTCTTCCGTCCACAATTATCAAGTTCGGATGGACAACCAAGTTTAAGTCCGCGATTTTCTCCTCCAAATTCCTCATGTGAAGCGCAACTCTTTCGCTGGGCTTCATGAAGCCGACCGCCATTTTTAGGCTTAGGGTAAACTTTGCAAACCTGTGTGTCTTCATGCAGCAAACGTAAACAAGCTTCTTAGGCTTTAAAGCCGTTTCTGGCAAGCTCACCTTCTCAAGGTATTTGCCTCCTGTAGCGACTTTCACCCATTTACCCTCGTCAAAAACCACCACTTCCGCTCCTGCTTCTTCCGCTTTTCTTAGCATTCCTGTTTCCTCTAACACTTTTCTGGTTGAGAGAGAAACCATGGACGATTCGCCCAAAACAACCCTCGCAGCGCCATGCTCAAACAACAACTCAATCACTGCCTTAACAAATTCCGGGTCGCTTGAAGCTGGCGGAGGATCAGCCGTGTTAAAGTTCGGCTTCAAAAGAATTTCATCGCCTCTCTCAACGATTTTGTTGAAGCCACCGAGCAAATCCACCGCGTTTAAAATGCTTTCCTTCAAATTCTTAATGTCGCTTACCTTGCTAACCAAAACTCTACCGTTTTTCTTGCAAGGATTTGCCTCAAACCTACCGATTCCTTCTACGAGCACAGCAAACCACCCATAAAACAAGAGTTACTACCGGAAATTTTAGCCTTTAGCCTAAACGCAACTGCGTATAAAAAAGAGGGCAATAACGGCTTTCGCATTTTTGTAAATATAGTTAACTTTTAGTTCTTGGTTTTCTCAGGATTCTTCTCTTTAAGTACAGTATTGTAGGCATAGTGAGAACCATGATTAGTGACAGAATCAGGCTTGATGGAAACTCTGGCACTAGGTATGCGAAGTGGGGTGCTGTTCCGTTTCCATCTGCCTTGTTTCCCACATTGTCGTAGACAACTATTGTGAAGTTCACCCATGTTCCAGCCGGCTCCCGGTATTGTAGCCTTGTAGAGGCTTGTTGAAGCGTTATAGGAAGCCTCATAGTTCATGGTGCAGTTCTCCCATGTTGTTCCATTGTTTGTCGTGTATAACAATGTGACGTTTTTTACTCCGCTTTCCGCTTCGGTGATGTTGACCGAGACTTCTACTCCTTGGTATGGTTGCACAACGCTAGGCTTCCATGAAGGATTCTCTATTGTCGGAATGGTGTTGTCTTCTTTTAGCTCTGTTATGAAGTTGGCTGTTGCGCCTATTCTGTCACTGTAATCGTAAGCAGTATAGTTTCCGTGAGCCTCAACCGATCCTAAAATCGTTCCCTCAACCTCTACACTTATCGTACACGTCATAGAAGAGTTCGCTATGAGCATCCAACTCACTGTGGAATTGGCTCCAGCCTCTAAAAAGCCCGTGCCCACCGTTTTCTTTAAGGTTTCTCCTTGGGCTAGACTTAGATTGTTAGGCAATATTATGGTCGCGTTGCATGATGAGGCAGTATAGTTGTCAAGTGCGCTTGGAAGCGGTTGCGGATAGGTGATTGTGGCGTTTATTTGAAACGGTGTTTCAGGCTTGATATAGTTTGGTGCCGAGAGGTTTATGGTCCACGGAGAGACGTAAAGCGACCAGTTGCCATAATATGACCACAGGTCTGAAAATTCAGTGTAGTTGAAGACTATGCTTGGACCTCCATATCTTCCACCCCATAACGGTTTGTTCCATGGATCGTGTAAGAAAATATGGGTTCTGTTATAGCCCGTAACAACGCGGTAGTGACTTGAAACGTGACGGTCACTATACCACATAAGCAGAATAAGCGGTTTGTCTTGACGTATGAGGTTCTTGAGCTGCGTTAAATCCATATCGTGGGCTTCGAAGGCTGCATAACCTAACTTGCGTAAAGTATAGCCTGTAATGTTTTCAGGCATCTCTGCACCCATCGAAGTGCTGACATTGCTGAAATGGGCTGCTCTTCTCAATTCGTCATGAAAAGTCGCATAGAGAGGTTCACCGATGGTTCTCGCCACGTCCGCAATCTCAGTCTGATTGATGTCTTCGCCATGATAGTCAAAAACCATCTCGAGACAAGCAGGGCCACAATAATAATCTATGTCTTGGTAGTGAAATGGGACATCAATACAATGCACGTCTATAGTGAATGTGTGTATGACGTCTGCGATCAGGTTTACGGCACGGTTAAGCGAGTCTCCGCAACGGTTCTTAAACGTTGCATTATTCCAGTTATAGTTTTGGTCCATCCAAACACACGTTAAATCTCCGTATATATCGAATGTTGTGTCGTAGGCAAGCTTTAGCACAGCATCGTACGCTGAAATTTGGCTTAACTCACCATCGAAAACAAGAAAAGGGTTGAATTCGTCATCATAGCTGTTTGTTCTCCCTTCCACATAACCTTCATAGTCACTGTGATGCGTTTCGGCACCCCAGTCTGTGCCTGAACCCATTACATGGCCAAAAGCTGCCAGATCAGAAATGTAATGAGCCATAATGCCAAGGCTTTTGGTTGCATTAGCTAAGTTGCCAAGTATGAAAAGGTTAACTGCGTTGTCGTATTCCTCTCGGGCTCTCACGGCTGAAGCATTGTCTTGTAGGGAACTATTGGCAAAATAATACACATGATGTTTGACCGTGTCTCCTATGCCGTCTGGAGCCCCTCCGTTATCAGGCAGTTCGGTTCCATACAAATAATTTGCAAGGTTGTTAAGAATGAACTGTTTTTCTTTTGGAGGCAACCAGTCTAAAGCGTGATGTGCAATCCAGTCATGAGTGCCATAATTTGGGTTACTTGGGTCATCGCTGAAGCCCCCATTACCCCAACCAAAAACAGGCACAATGTTAGCGATTGCCCCGAGCAAAAGACTTGATAAGGCGACAACAGCCAGAAATTCGGCATGCTTGTTTAACAAACCAACTCACCTTTAAATCGTTAATATTCGCTGTAAACTTAAAATTTGCCCTAAACACGTTTAAAATGATTAAGAAGAGATTGTCTGCGTCCTCATTGCGCAAAGTCCGTCTTTTAGTCTGGTCATCATTAGAAAAGTAAAGAATTTAAAGACTTAACATTTTGAAATAATGGATGGGATATTGTAGGGATGAAGACCGTCGTAGGCCTAGTGTTGTTGCTACTGGGGGCATCGTTGTTTCTTCTATTATTTTTCGGTCCCACAAGGACCGAGAGTGTTATTGCAAAACTCTCGTAGGCTAACTTTTTTGCTTATAGATTGTTTGTTCTATCAATAGCAAAATAACCCCTTGTGTAACCCAAATCCAAAGTGAGTGTAAACGGAAAATACATGCATTGAACATCTGCTTAATAAAAAAGGAAGGGAAAATGCGGGTTTACTGTTGTTTAGCGTCTTCGCTTAGCGTTGCAGCTATTGCTCCGCCGAAGCCTATAATGAAGGCCACATAAGGCGTCAGAACTGGCAGACTAGTCATTACGGTTGTTGCTACTGAACCTATGAACCACATTATGGAACCCAGAACGAAGCCGCTGGAACCCGCAACAACCAACTTGCGATTAATACTCACCATTTTCTTTTTCACCTCCTGCCACGCATTTTCTTTGGCATGTCGTGACTTTGAAGGAAAATTTCCCGCCTCCTAGAAAGTGCATGTAGCATTTTACGAGGGGAGAAAGGAGAAGCCAAAAACAACGTCATTCTTTTACACCTTCCATGGAGGTTTCGGGTTGCGGTTTCTCCCAAAGCGTCCAGCCAAACTTGACGGCGTTCTTGCGGAACTCCTCAGGGCGGATCAAGCTCAATTCCGCAGCCTTCAGCATGTCAGTCATAACGATTTCAGGCACCTTCTCAATGCCCCAGTTTAGGCGAACCTGAGCCTCTGCCGGTTCGAAGCCCTCTTGAGCTAAGACTATGTCGAAAATGTCGCGCTCGACTTGCCGCTTGATATAACGTTGGATAGGCTTGATAAGCATGTTTTGCAGATCTATTGCTGCCTTTGCCGAGGCTTCAGTAAAGCCCGGAGTGCTGAACAACCGCGGCAACGGGGTTTCGCATCCGAGGTAAAACTGGTTTACGATGTGATCCACGTAGTATTCGAAGCGGGCTCTCGGGTCGAGGGCTATTGGTTTTATGTCGCCTTTGCCGCTATAGAAGAGCCATGCGCCTTCTTCGCTGCGGTTTTTGATTACTCTTTCAAACTTTTGGATTGTCGCCTCGTCCGCCTTCTCCAGCAAAGCCAAAACATCTGGTCCAGCGTACTTTTCAAAAATTTTAGGCATTATACGTTCTATTTTTGCTTTCATCCAAGCGTAGGCTGGTCTCTTATCAGACTGAAAGGTGAGGGAGTGTAAAAGCACTTGCAAAACGCCTATCCCAAAACCAGACAAGCCTAGACAGTTTATTCGCCAGTGGATTATGGCTTCTGGTCTAAGGCTTTCGCCGCCAAAACTTTGACGAAGTTTGTAGCTTTCAATCTTGTATGGAATCTTTAAGCCGCCGTTTTGTATGTGGCTTTGCTCGATACGCTCAATGGCGTCTATTGGAAGTCTATGCAGTTCCGTTAGCCTTTCAGGCGTGATTTTAAGCCAAAAGTCATTTCCACACGCAATCAATACGCGCGCCATGTCACAGAGCAAAGCATCTAAATTGACGTCTTCGTTGAATTGGTCTACAACCCTCTTTGCTTCTGCAGCCTTGCCGTATCTTTCGTTGGCTGTTGTGTAGAAGCCTGTGCCAACGGCTGAAGCCGCCAACAGATCGACACTTGCCTTGCATGTTGGGTCCCTTTCATAAAGTTTTAGCACATCAGCAAGCGGAATGCTCGGTGTTTCATAAATTGTGGCTGACTGTGGGAAGGCGTATCCGCTCTTGGTTTTGAGCGAAAAGGCCTCAACTAAGCGCTTCAAAATGTTGCTCACGGCAAGCCCCCCAGAAGTTTAAGCCCCTTTTCAGTTATCACATACGGAGCGCGGTGCTTTTGTTCGCTTTTTTGGATGTAGCCATTCTGGACAAGATAGCGGAATATGCCCTCAAAAGTGGCGTGGGTGCCGAGCTTTTTAACAGTTCTTTTTTCAAGCTCTGTTCTGCATAGGGACTGTCTACTAAGCTCCTTCAACACAGTTTTTGCAAGACGTAACCGCTCATTCAAACGCCTCATGCACATACAACCTCCACTGGTTTTTGAGAACTATAAAAAGGGGGAGAATGACTGGTGCAAACCATCAGAATCCGCAGGTCTCTTTTACCATCCACGCCATAAATGTTAAGAGCCAAATCAGGCGTGTAAATCGTCATTTCTGCTCCGCATATAGGGCAATGTTGCCAGCAATCGCAGACAACAATCTCATCCTTACGTTCCGAGTAGTGGAGTTTCCCGCATGAGGGACATTTGCCTTCATACTTTGCCATTTTTAGGTTCTACCTGGACGGCTTAAAGTGAGGTTGATATGTTGGTCATTTTTGCTACTGCTTTGCTGCGTAAGACTGCTAAGCCGAAGCGTGTGGTGGCTCTGACGCCATACTTGCCATTCTTTATGTCTTCCCAGTCCTCAACTGTCATGTCTCTGCGTAGGAGCATGACTGCTGACACGCGGGTGTCAATTGCATAGGCTACTCCATTAGTGCATAATGTGCTGGCTTGTACTTTCATACCCAAAACGCTTGTTACAATGCCCTGTTCCAGATCTGTTTGTCCTGAAGGCAAGTATTGAGCATGGATAAACTTGTCATCGTTAAGAAGCTGGTGCAGTTGGGTTTCATGGACAACAAGAACAGTCGGCCGCCAGTTTTCACCTCGGACAGCGTTGTGAAGTTTAAGCAGTCCAGTCCAGCTTAGAGCCGCTCCGCCACCAGCGATTGGAGCTCCACTGGCCAAGTCTGAATCTGCAATGGCTCCGTATAGCGCGAGTATTTTGCTTGTTTCGTTTTCGCCTAGGGCTCGGCCAACCTTTTCAACCATGTTGTCCATAACGTTCCAGGTGGCATCTTCAGCAAATTCGCGAGTCCATTCTTCTGAGGCTTCGGCAAGCTGGTTGGTCTGAATATCGACCGTGCTCGCTTTCTTTCCGCTCAATCTTGTAATTGCACCTTCAGCGTAAGTATATGCAACAGCCTTTTCGTCCAAGGGAAAGCGTTCTAAAGCCTCCGTGGTCGGCCGTACTCTGACGATGTTTCTGCCGATTAATTCGGGGTATGCTGCCTCTACAAGAGTGTCATGCATACGTCCGAGAGCGCCAACCATGTCGCTGAACAATCCTTCCTTTATGCCGACTTCGCAGTAACGCTTGAAAAACGGGTGGGTTTCCCCTCGGTTTTTCACCTTTTCAATGAACTGCTTGAATTTGCCGTCCCTCTGCATTAGGCTTTCAAAAAGTTTGGGTTTCATGGTCTATCACTTGTCCACACAAATGAAGAGTAAATCATCTGCAGCTGTTGTACTCTCGAGGGCTGTGCCGAGCTTGCGGTTGTAATAAATGGTGTAAGTGGATGTGCCGCCTTCGTTGACGGCTTGATCCGTCAGCTGAAGCACCCTCTTTGAAGCGTCTGCACCATAGACTGCTTTGCCGCGGGTTATGGCTCCGCCAGCCTTAACTTTGATCCTACCTTTAATTAGAACAGGACACATCGCGCTTAAAGCCACAGTTTTGGTGGCTATGCCAATGCAGTCTTGGGCAACTGATGCAGGACTAACCTTGTCATCAGCGCTTAGGTAAACTGGGTCGCCCTTTGTTATTGCTGCTGCAGCCTCAAAGCTTTCGATTATGGCGTTCGGGTCGTCTGTTTCACCTATGGCCATCCAGCTTTTGCCAGTTAAATCAGCCATGACTATCACTCCTCATTTTCTTTTTTGGTTTCAGCAAGCTCAGCCTTGCTTACTTCCCAAGTCACGTTAGGCGACAATGAAGCCGCAAGTCTGCGAAGTCTTTCTTCAACGTCAATAAGCCATTTGGTCAACAGCTCATTTGAAAGAATCCGTTCCTTAGCCAACTCATATGTATGTCTATTTTCCATCATCCTTCACGCTCTCACGGAGCTTTAAAATAATGCCTCGGAGTTCCTGACAGAGCCTTTGAGGCCCGAGACTCCAGCTTCGCTCAACCATGGGGCTTGGCATGATAGAGTTGATAAGGGATATTGCTTCATCAACCGCTATGACCGGTTGATTAGGCTTTTTCAGCAGGCTCTCCGTTACACTCTGCCCCTTCCGAATCTGTTGCTGCAGATTTTCAATGGCTTCCCAAATCTGATCTAGGATGTCTTCCAGGCTTGCGAGAAACTCGTCGCTCGTAGGCTCAGGCAAAGCCTCAATCTTCTCAGGAATTTCCTCATCCGCGTTTACCTGTTCATAAAGCTTCATTTCCTCAGCAGCTGCTCCAATGCCCAACTTCTTTTTCACAGCCACAAGTTTTCTAAGAGCCTTTTCGCGTTGTTCTTCCGGAATCTTCGCCTGTGATAATCTTGCATTACCGTTTCTGAGGTGCGGAAGATCCACGCGACCCTGAGCGTCTTTGTAAGGAAACATTCGGAGACTACGGGGCTTTGTTTTTCCCTGCTCGTCACGTTCTCCGCCAGGTAAAATCAGGGCAAAGCTGGAATCTGGGAGATCATTTACGTATCGGGTCGTCCAAACTCGCTCGGTGATCAAAGGCTTCAGCAATGGAATTCTTTCCTTCATGTTTTCACGCTCTTTCAGCGGCGTCTGCAAATGAGCAGAGGCACCTGCTGGAGCCATGTAATGGGGATGCAGAAGAAGCCAATCACGAATCTTGTTTTCATCCCACATCTTCTCTTTTGCGAAGAAGATACTCTGAACCCTTTGGGTTTCAGGTTCAGCCCGCAACTTTCCAACGATGGCTAAGACGCCATTTTCTCTGTCGAGCCATACGGTGGTGAAATGTTCGGGCAGAAAAGCCGAAGCATCCTGAGTGAAGCCGAGGATGTACTCGCCCGCAATTATGGGCTCGAATGCTTGCTCTTTGGCCTGCATTTTTTCCATGATCTGGATGTTTGTTTCTGGTATGCCCGGTACAGCTACAAGGCTTAACTCGGCGTTGTGCAAGCCGTGCGGGATTTTTCCATCCAAAACATCGATGGTTTCGTAGTCTGCGCCAATACTCACATGCCTAATTAAGCCTTTGCGGATTTTCTCGGCTGCTTCCTCGTCATGAATCTCAGCTTCGTACCAGAGATTTTGCCCATCCCACTTGGTTTTAACTATTCTTCCAACAGCGTTTGGCACGGCAACATGCTCAACGTAGACGGGAGCTGAAACGAGTTTGCTTGCGAAAGACTGCAGTTCTTCAGGCGTGTAGATGTTGAAGTTTCGGCTCATGCCAGCAGTCATGGCTATGCCACGAATTCGCAAGGGCTTGTCAACAATCTTCTCCAAAACCTTGAAGGGAAGTAAGGCCAGGAAATGCTCCCGCACAACGTCGTTTTTCTGATGTTTTTCAAACCAAGCCTTAGCCCTATCAAGCGTCCAGCCCTTTGACAAATCAAACAAGTAGCTTTGAACCTCCATCGTGCCTTTGCTCTTAGGCTTGCCGACAACCGCCTTGATGCCTTCATCCACACTTAAAACAATGGTGCGCAAGCTGTCGGGCTGAAACTCCTCTGGAGCACGATGCCCGCTGCGGATGTACTGGTCGGTTGTTTCCCAAGGCAAGTTACATCAGCCTCACACAACTAACACCCAATTTATATACGAAGAAAATGAAAAGGCGAATTGTACACCACAATATCCCATATACAGGCCCATCCACGGGCCATCGTACTGGCCTAAACCCTCAAAAAAGTGATCGGAAATGCCTAGAAAATGCATAGTAAAAGTGGTTCTAAGCAGAGAGCAGAAGGAAATCCTCAACGAGCTGGCGAGGAGGCTTGGAACAAGCGAAAGTGAAACACTGCGGATGGCTTTAATGGACTACGCAAAAGAACTAAGCCTAGTAAGGGAAAAGGTGCATAATATGGGTAACCGATTTTTTGAGGAAAAAGGATAAAAGTTTCTTACTTTGCATCTTTATTTTTGGTGATATTATGCCTGGAGAGTTTTGGGAAGACGTCTTCAGCTTTCGTTTCGGTCCGTGGGGAATATACATGGGTCCATAAGATCTTTTGGAATTAGCTATCATCCAACAAGTAAATTTCACATCTTACGTCTCAGAATAAATCCCGAAGTAAAGAAGGAAGAGATAAAGGCTCGGCTGATAGAGCCAGGCATCCTTGAAATCGAATGGCCGCGAAAGATTAAGGGCGAAGAAATACCAATAGAATAGCCTTGCATGAGATTTCGAAGTTTTCGGATGGCATCACCCGATTAAATGGGTCTTATTCGGATTTCAGCTCGAAACCAGCTTAATCAATGATTAAATTTAAAAATTCACAAGCAATTTATTAATAAGAATCTTTAGCCTAGTTCACAACGACTCATAGAGGAGTTCATGATTGGCGAGAAAAAGAAAAGCTTTCGAGAAACTCTTACTTGAAGCGGTAGACGAAGCTTTGGCTTCGCTGGGAGAATCAGCTAAGCAATCAATCTACTTTCACCTTAAAGAAAAGTCTAAAATAGCAAAAAACGATATTCCCTATCGCCTTGAGGATTTCGCAGACGGACTTGAGAAGATTTTTGGTTTGGGAGCCCGTTTTATAGAGATTTTAATAATGAAAAGCCTATTCAAAAAGGTTGGACAGCCTCTTCAATGGGATGAAAGTAGAGAACTCGTGTTTGCCGAATACGTTGCGGCTGCCAAGCGGAGTTTTGCGAAGAAGGAAGCTTGATTGAAACTTAAGCTTGCTTAGCCTAGGTAGATTAGATAAATACATATTTGAACTTCACAAGGGATTTATGACAGTTTCAAGGTTTCTTTTTAATATAAAGGGTATCTTAATATATAAGATATACCAATAAGAAAACAGAGTCCTCGAGGGTTCCTTGTGCCTCCCACTGACTTTGAGAAGATTCTCCTGGTGGCTGTTGAGGACGGATTATCGTCTCTAGGGGACTCGCCGAAGCAAGCCATTTTTTTCCATCTGGAAAATTCCTTCAAAATAAGAAAAGACAAAATCCCAACAGACTTGACAGAATTTTCAAAAGCCTTAGAAATAATTTTTGGATCAGGGGCATGTTACCTTGAAAAGCTCATTGTGAAACGCCTCTATGAAAAGTTAGGCCTAGAGTTTGAAAATGAGGAGGTATGGAACTTTCTGGACCACGTAAATAAAGCGAAAAAACACTCATCACAAAAGGGATCGCGTAAGTATGAGAAAAAATGAAAGCTTAAGCCCAGGGGAAGAACTAGAAAGATTGCGTATGCTCTTTGACGGAATAGACGAGCCCATTTATGTTTCAGACCCTGACACCTACGAATTACTTTTCGTTAATAAGAAGATTAAAGAACTATTGGGAGAAGATATCATGGGAAAGAAATGCTATAAAGCATTTCAAAACTTAGATCGCCCATGCGACTTCTGCACCAATAAATACATTGTCGGGCCAAACCTGGGAAAAACATACACTTGGGAATTTCAGAATCTAAAGAATAAACGTTGGTATCGATGCATGGACAAAGCCATCAAATGGCTCGGAGGCAAATATGTCCGTTACGAAATAGCCATAGACATCACGGAACGCAAAAAAGCCGAAGAAGAATTAATCCGCCTATCTAATGCTGTAAAGATGTCTACGGATGGCATCGTAGTTAGCGACATGGATGGAAACATCATAGATGTAAATGAAGCTATCCTGAAAATGTACGGCACCGACGACAAAGGAGACCTAGTTGGAAAAAATTCGTTTACTTTCATCGCTCCCGAAGACCGAGAAAAAGCGCTTGCGGGTATGAAAGAAGTGCTGGAAAAAGGGTACAACAAAAACATAGAGTACAATATTATCACCAAGGACGGCACAAAAATTTCTGTAGAAATGAGTTCAACTAGCATGAAAGACGTAAGTGGTAGAGCGATAGGGTTTATGGGCATTGTGCGTGATGTCACTGAACGCAAGAGAATGGAGGAGGCGTTGCGAGAGAGTGAAGAGCTCTTTCGCTCTGTTGTGGAAAACTCCCACGACGCAATCTTAATCGTGGATGACAATTTCCGAATTATTTATGCAAACGATGAGGCTGCACGCCTCGGAGGATATTCGAAAGAGGAAATGATTGGACAAGACTTCAGAAGGTTTCTCGATGAAGAAAGCAAACCTCTAATTGAAGGTCGATACCTGCGCAGGCAAAGTGGAGAAAACGTGCCTCCTCACTATGAGTTTAAAATAGTTCGGAAAAACGGCGAGAAAAGGGATGTCGAAATTAAATCCTCAGTCATACGAGACAGATGGGGTAGAATTCGTATTCTAGCCCAGTTACTCGACATCACCGAACAGAAACGGATGGAAGAGGAAACGAAGCGTTTTGAAGAAAAGCTTTCTGCATTGAGCATGTATGGCCGGAGCTTGAACATGGCAAAGAGCATGGAAGAGATTTACAAGCTAACATTAGACGCTACGGAAAAAATCTTGGGATTTGAATATGCCTCCATTCTTATGGTGGAGGGAAAAATGCTCAGCTTAGTGGCTAGTAGAGGATATTCAAAGAATCTATCAGTTAAGTTACCGCTAGATGGAGACAGGGGCATAACCGTTAGGGCGGCAAGGAAACGCAAGCCTGTTTTTGTTCCAGACATCAGCGTTGATAGTGGCTACATAAAAGGCGGAGAAGGCATACGGTCTGAACTTGCAGTACCAATTAAAATAGGAAGCACAGTCTTAGGCGTTTTAAATGTGGAAAGCAAAAGACTTGCAGCCTTTGACGAAAATGATAGAGAACTTCTTGAAATATTGGCGTCACATGCCGCAATTGCCATAGTCAACCTAAAAAGGCAAGCAAACCTGAAAATAATCTCCCAAAAAATAACGAATTTGATGGAAAGTTCCACAGAAATCATGCGCGTTAAAGACATGCACAAAAGGCTAAGGGTAATCGCAAAAGCCATCCAAAACTCCGGGTGGAGAAGGGTTGTGATCTCCCTTAGGGACGAAAACTTGGAAGGAACAGACCTTGTCACAGCAGGTCTCACAAAGGAAGAAATAAAACTTCTATTAAAGAGAAAAGCGCCAGGGTATGTCTGGAGGGAACGATTAGGCCCAAAATTTGAAAGATTCAAGATAGGCGAGTTTTACTATCTCCCATGGAGTGACCAATGGATCCGAGAAAACGTTCATCGTGTTCCACCTGGGACCGCTCTTGAGGAAGCAACCACCTATGCAGGGGTTCCAAGCCAGCTTTCTCCAGAAGAAATGGTTGATTGGCACCCTCAAGACATGCTTTATGCTCCCCTCCGCACTCCCGAAGGAAGAATTGTAGGCACCTTAAGCATTGATGATCCCCTAGATGGCCGAAAGCCAACAAGAGAGGTCCTTACTCCTCTGGAACTTTTCCTGCATCAGGCCGCAATGACTATCGAGAATGCTCAGCTCATTGACAGTTTAAGGAAAGCAAGGAAACAACTTGAAGAATATGCCGAGCAGCTTGAACAAAAAGTGGAAGAGAGAACCCGTGAGCTGAAGAAATCCGAAGAAGAACTGCTTAGAGCTCAAAGACTCGTAGTTATAGGCGAAATGGCTGGCATGGTAGGACATGACTTACGTAATCCATTGACAAGTATTGCGGGGGCTGGATACTACCTGAAAAAGCGATTGGGTTTGGAAGCCAACGACAGAATAAACGAAATGTTGAAGGTCATAGAGAAGAACATAGTTTACTCAAACAAGGTTATAAACGACCTCTTGGACTACTCAAGGGAAATAGAGCTTGAACCAACGGAAAGCACTCCAAAACTGATGGTAAAAGAAGCTTTGTCCCTTGTGGAGATTCCCAAAAATGTCAGGGTAATAGACTTGACAGAAAACAAGCCGAGAATAAGAGTTGATGTTGAAAAAACGAAGAGAACCTTCGTAAACATAATCAAAAACGCAGTTGAAGCTATGCCCAAAGGCGGTACGTTAACAATAAAGAGCAGAAAAACAAACGGCAAATTGGAAATCGCTTTCTCAGACACAGGAGTCGGCATGTCAAAAGAAACATTAGGGAAGCTTTGGACGCCACTCTTCACCACAAAAGCAAAGGGGATGGGATTTGGCTTGCCCCTCTGTAAACGCTTCACAGAAGCCCACGGCGGCACCATCTGTGTAGAAAGCACCGTTGGAAAGGGCACAACTTTCACGGTTACTCTTCCGATAGAACCAAGAATAGAGGTAGGAGGTGAAAAGGTATGGGTGAAAACGCCAGAATCCTCATTGTTGACGACGACGAAAACATAAGAAAAGTGCTTACGACAATCCTTGAAGAGGAAGGATACGATGTTGAATCTGTGGATACCGCCAAAAAGGCAATAGAGAGAACGAAGCGAAAATTCTACAACTTAGCCCTAATTGATATCAGGCTTCCAGACATGGAAGGAATAGAGCTTCTGACAAGAATGAAAGACGCAACACCGAGAATGAGAAAAATAATCATCACAGGCTATCCGACACTACAAAACGCAATTGAAGCCGTAAACCGAGGCGCAGACGCCTACATACTAAAGCCATTCTACATGGAAAAAGTTCTCGCAACAATCACAGAACAGCTGAGAAAACAAGAGGAGGAAAAGAAATACAGCCAAGAGAAAGTCACCGAGTTCATCGAAACAAGAGTAAGAGAACTAGAGGTGGAAAAGAGATAGCCCACAAATGGAACCCTTGAACCCTTTTTTATTCAATCCTCCGAAACTTTCCTTTATTTCGTCTTCCCAAATTGAGAGCTCTTCGGGGTATTTACATGATTTTTGGTTACCACTCTTAGGATAGCCTCTTGCGCATAAACTTCCAGTGATGACAAATTTCAAAACCGAGTTTTCGTAAGAGAGTCACAGCTGGAATGTTTTGTTCCGTGGTGTACAGTGCCACCGAATTCATTCCTTTCTCGAAGAGGAAGTTCATCGCCCGATGTGTAAGGGCAGAGGCGAGGTTTCTACCACGGTATTTTGGAAGTGTGGCTGTTGGACCAAGGTAGCCTCGCTTACCACCGAAGAATTTGTTATAATCCACATCCAGCCTGGAAACAACAACCGAAACAATTCTGCTGTTAAGCTCAGCTACGTGAATCCATTCCTCGTTGAATGGTGGACATTCAATCTTCCATCTTTGGATAGCGCCAACTTTGAGTCTTTCCCAGCCAAATCCGGCGTTCACAGCCTCTATAAACTCTTTTTCCTCTTCAGGCTTCAAACTGCGGATGACTACGCCTTCTGGAGCTTTTGGGAGAGGCTTTAAGCCGTCGAGTCTGGCAACCATGTGGTATAATCCGCCTTCAGGCTTGTAGCCCCTTTCAATCCATTCATTGATTTTTGGGCTTTCAGCGTCAACAACCGTGGAAACCGTTTCGCCCTTAACACATTTCTCGACTTCCATAATCAACATGTTTTCTATAAGCTTACGATTCGGGCTTTTAGGCACGGCAAGCCAATCGATTTCCTCACCCCAAGGCCCATCGATATAGGCAACACAGCCTTTCACTCTGCCGCTTTCCTCGAAAACCAAGATTTCAAGACATCTTTCATGAATCTGGGAACGGAGTTTCTCCACATTGAACGGAATAAATTCATACGATCCTCTATATGCTTTGTTAAGCAGTTTAACTAGACTCGGCAAGTCTTCCTTAACAAAATCTCGTATTTTCATGGCTTCACTTTTAATAAGATAAGGCATAATAAAAACTTAAAGAAGCCTCTTAGCCACGGTTAAGAACGACTAGTGATTGTTTTGAGTAATCTGTAACTTGTTTAAGGAATTTTCCCGCAGCTTCTATTGACCATTTCGCATCTTTGGGCTTTACTAGAGAAGTTATGGCGTAGTCTGCTCTCTCTCAGGCTTCTCACATCTGAAAATATCGTATCCAGTTCTCTCGGCAGTTTTTTTCTTTTATGAATTTTGATCCGGATTCTCTTATAGCTCCTTCATGAGTCTTTGGAAAGATTCCCTCCGATGCCAAGGCTTCTTTTGCTGCATGGAATATACTGTAATAAGCCCTTGAAACAGCATCTGTCCAATGCTTCAACAAGTTTCTCATTAAGCTTTGTCGGAACAGCTAATTCCAAAGGTCTTTACAATTAAAAATAATTTTTATACTATAGTACAGATATATTCTTTCGCGCCTGTAAATCACCAAAAATATTTTGGCTCAGAATGGCTTTTGGCATGTACTTAAACGTTGTTAATGGCGTTTTGGTTATTAAACCGTCAATAAGAGTAAACCTTAATCAGAGTTACAACCACTATTTTAAAAAAGGTGACAATTTGAAGTGGGTAACCCGAGAATTTGTTCACGTTGACAGAACAGCATGCCCATGGCTTATAAAAAAATTCATAGACCCCCGAGCAGAATTCATCTTTGTGCCCCCAGAGAAGATTGAAGAAGTTGTAAAAATGCAAGGAGCAATACCTTTTGATGCGCCGGGAGTTAAGCTTGGCCATAGGAACGAGAAATGCAGCTTTGAAACCATAATAGAAGAATATAACCTTAAAGATCCCGTGCTTCATGAACTCGCCAAAATTGTCCATTCTGGGGACACCCGTGACACTGCGCTGACACCTGAAGGAATAGGGTTAAGTGCAATAATGACTGGAGCTAGATTCGATCTGGAGGATGATTTTGAAGTTGTTCAGAAGGCGGCATATGTTTACGATGCTCTTTACAGCTATTGCAAACTTAAGTTGCTCCGCGAAAAATACAAAAACGAATTAGAGAAAATGAATCAAAAACAGCAAAATGAATTGTTGCGAAAGAAAATGCAGAGAAACAACAAAGACAGAATCTAAGCTTCAGTGGAGACACACCAGCAGGTTTGCTAATGTTTTCACATGCGAAAAACGGCAGGAACAGCATCTTTTGGACGCTATGCATCATGGGACTATTCGCAATTTTAAGCTCGACGATGTCCAAGAACCCTGGCTTAAAACCTTTCGCGTCAAGTCTGGAGACTCCTGCAGGTTTCTGGACAGGCTTTGTTGGTTCAGCTTCAACCATTCCGGGAATAATGATTAGTTTGCCTGCTGCTTCGCTTTCTGATATTCTTGGAAGAAGAAAATTCTTGCTGATATCTGGCTTTGTTTTTGCTTCTGCGCCTTTCCTTTATCTTTTAATAACTTTTTGGTGGCAGCTCATTCTTGTTCGTTTTTACCATGGATTTGCAACGGCAATTTTTGTTCCTGTCGCTGAAGCCTCGATAGCCGAATTATTCCCCGCCAAGCGAGGAGAGCGCATATCGCTTTTCTCTTCAGCAACGTATGTAGGAAGGGTAATTGCGCCTCTTCTCGGCGGATACATACTACTGGTTACCAATACGAATTTTCATGCCCTTTATTTGGCTGTGGGCGTGGCTGGTGTAACAGCGCTCATTATGGTTTTGCCATTTTTGGCTGACAGGAGAAAGCAGACAACTCTTATTCAACGAAGGAATACTAAAGAAACTATTAAACTGATGTTTCGCGGATGGGCAACAGTTGCTAAAAACCGCGGCATCTTAATAGTCAGCTTTGTCCAAGCTTGTCAATACTACACCTACGGTGCAGTGGAATATTTTATGGGTGGTTATTTACCAGAAGTTGTCCGCTTCGACTTCCTCTCAACTGGCATTATTACCGGAAGCTTAATAGCAATTCCAATTTTCGCTAAGCCCTACATGGGAAGAATTTCAGACAAAATCGGGAGGCGAACCCCAATAATTGTGGGCTTAATAGTCAGTGGTCTCCCATTACTTGCAATTCCATTCGTCACCAATTTCCCAACTCTTCTACTCCTTTCAGTAATCTATGGACTTGGGGTTGCCTCCGTAACGGCTTCCACACCAGCCTTAGCCAGCGAGCTCGTACCTCAAAAAGGTCTCGGTGCAGCAATGGGCTTTCTCGACATGACGATGGATGTTGGACAAACCATTGGACCCATAATTAGCGGCTTGATACTTGCAACAAGCCTGCAATATGCTGGGCTTTTTCCATCGCTTACTTTTGTACTACTATTCTCTTGCATAATTTTTGTCGTATCTGGAACCGCTAGGGGAACATGTTCTCAAAGAAAACGCTAGTCTGTGTTTATTCTTCTTCCTGATACATCACTGCAATTTTTAACAGAAAATCTTAACCATAATTTCTATGGCTTAAAATTGAAGCCCTTTCCCCCAAAAAAGCTCATTTACCGACTTTTGTTTTCTGTCATTTTGTGTATGTTGCACATATTTTCTTAAGATGTTTCGTTGACTATTTCAAAATTGTTGTGGAAATCGCTTAAATAATCAAGCTCTAGATATAGCGTGTGCTTTAGTTATGAAACGCTAACAATGTGTAAAGCGCCGAAAGTGATGCCATGAAGTGTCCATACTGCGGGTCTGAAAATCTTAAAACCCTCGAAACCAGGGATTCGCCTGACAACACTCTCAGAAGACGTAAGGAGTGCGTCGACTGTGGGAAGCGCTTCACAACCTACGAGTATGTGGAAACTGTCGAGCTTATGGTGAGGAAAAAGGACGGCAGGCTTGAACGTTTCGACCTGAACAAGATTATAAGGGGTCTCCAAAAGGCATGCGAAAAAAGACCTGTAACCATGGACCAAATTCACGAGCTAGCAGAGCGCGTCAGACAAGACCTAATGCTACGTGGCAAAGAAGAAGTTTCGGCGCAAGAAATTGGAGACCTCGTCATGAAGTATTTGAAGAATCTTGACCGTATAGCGTACATCAGGTTCGCCTCGGTTTACAGACAATTCGAGGAACCTGAAGACTTTAAACGTGTGCTTCAAGAGGTGAGAAAATGAAGTTTGTTAGGAAAAGAGATGGAAGATTAGAAGATTTTGACCAGGAACGCATAACAAACGCTCTCTGGAAAGCCGCTAAGGCTGTTGGCGGAAGAGACCGTGAACTAGCCAAAAAGCTGAGCGATGAGGTTGTGGCGGAGCTTAAGAGGCGCTTCGGAGAGGACGGAGTTCCAACGGTTGAGGAAATCCAGGATTTGGTTGAAAAGACGCTTATAGAGAAGGGGCATGCGAGAACGGCGAAGGCTTACATTCTATATAGGAAACAGCACCAAGACCTGAGGGAGTTAGCCGCTCTTTTAAGCTCTGCGGACATGGTAGACCAGTACTTGGAAATTGAGGACTGGCGGGTCCGAGAGAACTCGAACATGAGTTATTCGCTGCAGGGCTTAAACAATTATCTCTCAACAACGGTCATAGCCAAGTACTGGATTACAAGGATTTATCCGCCAAAAATTGCCGACGCACACTTCTCAGGAGACATACACATCCACAACCTGGGAATTTTGGGACCATACTGCGTCGGCTGGGACATAAGAGACGTATTGCTTTTAGGATTCGGAGGCATACCCGGAAAAATTGAAAGCAGACCAGCAAAACACTTCAGAACAGCCCTAGGACAAGTCGTCAATTTCTTCTACACGCTTCAGGGAGAGGCAGCAGGCGCCCAGGCTTTCAGCAACTTTGACACGTACTTGACGCCTTTCATACGTTATGACGGATTAAACCAGAAGGAAGTTGAACAATCCCTTCAAGAATTCTTCTTCAACATGAACGTGCCTACACGCGTCGGGTTTCAGACACCCTTCACCAACGTAACACTGGACTTGACAGTTCCAGAGTTCATGAAGGATGAGCCGGTTTTGTTCGGCGGGAAAATAATGGAAGAAACTTACGGCGACATGCAGAATGAAATTGAGATATTTAACTCTGCCTTTGCAGATGTGATGAATCAAGGCGACGCAAAAGGCAGAGTCTTCACCTTTCCGATACCCACATACAACATAACAAAAGACTTTGACTGGGAGTCGCCAATAGCTCAGAAAACCTTTGAAGTGACCGCCAAATACGGCGTCCCCTACTTCTCCAACTTCATAAACAGCGACATGAAACCCGAAGACGTTAGGAGCATGTGTTGCCGGCTAAGAATAGACAACAGAGAACTTCGCAAGCGAGGTGGAGGTCTTTTTGGGGCAAACCCGTTGACGGGTTCAATTGGCGTCGTGACACTAAACCTACCGAGGGTAGGGTATTTAGCGAAAGACGAAGACGAATTCTTTGAACGCTTGGAGGCGCTTATGGAAATCGCTAAAGACAGCCTAGAAATAAAGCGGAAATCCCTTGAAAACTTCACCGAAAACGGTTTGTATCCATACTCACGGCGGTACCTCCGCAATGTCAAAGAGGGGTTTGGAAAGTACTGGAAGAACCACTTCTCAACGATAGGCTTAATCGGCATGAACGAGGCAGTAATGAACTTGTTTGGGTCTAGTATAGCCTCGCCAGACAGCCTAGAATTCGCAGTAAAAGTGCTTGGTTTTATACGGGAGAAGCTGGCGGACTTTCAAGAAGAAACCGAAAACATTTATAACTTAGAGGCTACGCCAGCCGAGGGAACATGCTACAGGCTTGCCCGCATAGATAAGAAGAAGTATCCCGACATAATTGTGGCTAACGAGAGATACTTAGCGAAGGGAGCTGAGCCCTTCTATACTAATTCTTCGCAGTTGCCAGTGAACTATGAGGGCGACCTGTTCGAAGCCCTAGAGCATCAGGAGAGGCTTCAGACCCTCTACACTGGCGGAACAGTCTTCCACATCTTTCTCGGCGAAAGACTTTACTCATGGAAAGCCGCTGCAGAACTTATCCGCAAAGTGGCTTGGAACTCGCATCTGCCATATTTCACGTTGACGCCAACGTTCAGCATATGCCCAACCCACGGCTATATGAGTGGAGAACACAAGCAATGCCCAACTTGCGGAGCAAACTGCGAAGTCTACTCCCGGGTGGTGGGCTATCTTAGACCAGTGGACCAGTGGAACGACGGGAAACAGGCGGAGTTCGCCATCCGCAGAACCTTTGAGAAGTCGGCTTTGGCAACGGCAACTGTTCCAGCCTAAGTGAAACGCTGATGAAGTTCAGCGGCATCCAAAAAACAAGCCTCATAGACTTCCCGGACAGAATAGCAACTGTGTTGTTTACGCCTGGCTGTAATCTGCGTTGTCCTTACTGCTACAACTGGAGGATAGTTTTAGAACCTGAACCACCATTTTTAAATGAAGAAACCACTCTCAGAATCCTTGAGAACCGCAAGAAATACGTGGAGGCTGTTGTCGTAACTGGTGGAGAACCGACACTGCACAAGGAACTTCCGAAATTTCTTAAGAAACTCAAGGGAAGAGGCTTTGCGGTTAAGCTCGACACGAACGGGTTTTATCCGCAGGTCCTAGAGGAATGCCTGGACTATGTGGATTATGTGGCGTTGGACGTGAAAACTTCTCTGGAAAAGTACCCACGTCTAGGAGTAAAGGACACGGCAAACTTACTGCGCACCATTGAGATTTTGAAGAGTGGAAAGGTTGAGTACGAGTTTAGAGCAACTGTTGTTCCAGGCTTTGTGAACGCTGAAGACATACCACGAATAGGCGAAATCGTCAAAGGCGCAAAAACATTCGCCTTCCAACAGTTTGTTTCAGGCGACACCCTAGACAAAACCTTCAACACACTCAAGCCCTACTCACCAGAAACCATCGCTGGCTTCGCCAAACCCATGAAAAAATATGTTGATAAAATAATACTTCGAATTTGAAATATCCTCTAAGAACAGAGTCATTGCTTTCTATTATTATTTCATTTCTAAAATGTATCTCATTATTGGTCGTTTTTCTGAACGACGAAGTATCTCTACAAATCCCGCATTTCGAAATGTTGAGGCTAAACCCGTATAAGCAAATACATCTGGGATTTTATCCTCTTTAGGTTCTACTGGATAGGCTTCAACTATTTTGCCGCCTTGCTTTCGGCCATACTCTATTGCACCCCTTAACAACTTTCCAGCTACACCTTTGCCTCTGAACGGTTTGGCAACAAAGAAGCAAACGATGGACCAAACCGGTTTATCATCAACCCGCCTTAGTATTCGAGAACGCTCCAAAACCGGATAGGTTTCTCTCGGAGCAACCGCACACCAAGCAATCGGTTGGTCACCCATATAGGCGAGAATCCCGGGAACTTCGCCAGAGTCTACTATCCCTTTCATAGCCTTTCTGTTTCCCTCGCCTTTCTGCCGTTCAAACTCAGAGCGCTTCAGTCGCCACCACATGCACCAGCAGCCTCCATAGGCTCCGTGTTTACCGAACAATTTTTCGAAATCCGTCCATCGTTCAGAGGTTAGGGGATGAAACTTTAAATCTGAAATTTCCACCTTCTTGGAAGACATACTTTTCCCCTCAGATTCCCATGATGTTCTGCAGGTATATGAGGTTACCGAACGCAATATTTCCTTGCAAAACGATGACGACTTACAAAAATCGAACTTTCATATACTGTAAGTTATAAACCCGCGTAAGCAAGAAATATGGATGGAGATAACGAAAATGGAAAAGAAAATCACTTATTTTAGTGAATCTGGCCCACAAAACACTGAAAAGGTGATTGAAGTCGTCAAGGAAAGGCTGAAAGGTTCAGAAATAAAGCATATTGTGGTGGCTTCAGAAAGTGGAAAAACAGCGTTAAAGGTTGCAAGAGCACTGAAAGATTTTGGCGTTAACGTCATTTGCGTTTCAGGATACGCAGGTATCAGGAAAGTAGAAGACCGCCCTTGGCCCGACATGAAAGACGAAATAAAAGAAGAGCTGGAAAGCTTAAACGTAAAAATCCTCGCCGAAACACCTTGGATATTCAAAAGCAGCGCCATTGACTATCAGTTTCTCGGCGAGGCCGCCCCGTCCACCATTATGCACAAAATCCTAAGCAGACTAATGGGATACGGATTCAAAACCGCAATAGAAATTACTTTATTAGCAGCAGATGCAGGTGCAATACCAACTGATAAAGAAGTTATCTCAATCGCAGGAACAGGCTGGCTTGGCGGCGGTGCCGACTGCGCGATAATCGTTCGCCCCTCAGTCTTACCAGACGCATGGTTCATAATGGCAGAAAAGGGCATTGAAGTAAGGGAAATCATCGGCATGCCAAGGGTCAAATTTCCCGAACGATTGACAAAACTATTAAAAGGAAAGCCCATCTGAAGGCTATATGGTCAAAAGTTAAAATCCAACGGCGCATAAAATGAAGAACACAGTATTGTTTGATTTAGGCAATACTCTGGCTCACTATTTCGAAAGGCACGAGTTTCCCAACATACTTAAACAAGCCATTTCAGAAGTGCAAAACTATCTCCATCAAAGTGATCTTCTGCGCATTTCGCCAGAAAACATGTGGAGAAGAGTAGCAGAGGAGGATTACGAATCCAAAGACTACAGAGTTAGACCCTTAGAGGCTCGGCTCGCCAGAATCTTCCAACTTGACGATTCGGTTCCATCCAGCAGCGTCATAAAAGCCATGTGCCGTCGTTTCATGAAACCCATATTTGCAAGAGGATACTGTTACGAAGACACCATACCAACTCTTAAAGAACTGAAGCCAAATAGGTTCAAAACAGCAATTGTTTCTAACACAACTTGGGGAAGCTCAGCATATCTTTGGCGGGAAGAACTGGAACGCCTTGGTTTAAGCAAATACTTGGATGCTTTCGTGTTTTGTAGGAATGCGGGATGGCGAAAACCAGCAAAATAAATCTTTGAATACACATTGAATAAACTGCGAACCCATCCCCAAAAATGCGTATTTGTAGGCGATGATCCAAAAGGGGATTTGGTGGTACCGAGGGCTATTGGAATAAAGCCAATAATTATTGATCGCCGAGGAATAATGTGGCATTCCGAGGAACCAAAGCCTGTCACGAACCTTAAAGAATTACTCAACAAACTACAATCCCTTTAGCAGTTAAAGCTTGTAATCTTCAGAATTTTTACTTGGTTGTAGGGGACTCAGCATTCCTTTTTGTATTGGTTTATTAAGGGTTTGTTAAGGAGCTGTAGGACGCATTTGGGCTAAAGATTTCTCTATGTTATCCAATCTTTTTTCGATTGCATCAAGCTTATCAAGAATCTGCTTCAAAATTTTTGCCACATCTTCCGCTGGTGTTATTGGAAGCGGGATGGGTGAGGGCCAGCGTTGCTCTTCTGGGCGTTTAAGAGGTTTGGGAATACTTGGAGGGTAAACCATACTCGGTTGCTTCCTGACTTAAGCTATCCACACGACAACATATTAATTTTTACTCTCCTCTCTCTTAATCATCCCCGACGGTTAGAAAATTTTCCTATCTTCTTTCGCCGTCTAATCACATCATATTCCTTAGATAAGATTTTGAAGACCACAGATAACTTTTCAGCTCTATTCATTTTTCCGCACTTTCTCGCCTTCAAGGTTTCAGTGGCCAAGTAAGAAAGGACTATACGCAAATTCTCCTCCAACCTATCATCCATTGAGCTACCCCATTTTCAAGACGCAACCAGAAGATAAAAACTATTAAGCTTGGAGAAGTCCGAAGACTGTTTTGAAGTTGAAGATGGCGTAGTGTACCGTATCGCAAAAAATGAACCAGTAGGTGTAGCAATAATAAAATTTAAAGCCAGAACGCTTAAGAAGTAGCTTCGTTTAGGTCTTGTCTGTTATATGGAATTAGGGGTTTAGAGTTTGAGTAAGAAAGAGGAACGTTTGGAGGAACGCAAAGCCAAAGTTTTGATCAAACTCAGAAAGTACAAGCTTATCAAGAAAGAGAAACATAAAGACGCCATTAGTTATTTAGTCAAAATCCCGAAAGAGAACAAGAAAGCCCTCATATGGTGCATACTGGATGAAAGCACCGTAGGCATAACAGCCATTACCCGTTTGCAGAAAGCCATGAAAGAGGCAGACGTAGAGAGTGGAATAATAGTCACAAGTGGAAGATACACACACGCGGCAAAGCAGAGTGCCAAAAAGAGGAGGATAGAGCTTCTACCCAGAACCTTCCCAGCCTTTAACATCTTTGAGCATGAACTTGTCCCAAAACATGAAATCCTAACCCAAGAAGAAAGGGAGCAACTACTCTCACAGCATAGGGTTCAGCCATACCAGTTGCCACAGATTAAGGCTTCGGACCCTGCCGTTAAAGCCATAGGCGCAAAGCCTGGAGACGTATTACAAATAATTAGGAAAAGCCCCACTGCTGGCGAACACATAGCCTACCGCTATGTTGTGGAATAGTCTAAAACAAACTCCCTTTGATACAGAAGAAGAAAAAAGGGTAAGGGTTGTTAAGCTTCTGACCAAAATCTAAAACTTCCCTTTTTCCTCTTCAACGCGAAAGAACAACAGATGGTGAAGGTGCCAACTCGTGAAAATCACTATTTTAATGATTTTGGAAACTAAAAAGGGATGAAAAGGTTTAGTGCCGCTTCTTAGTGATCGCATAGACGATGATAGCGCCAATGACTAAACCAAGTAGCATCCCTATCTCTAGGCCAAAATTTCTACCGGACATGTAGCCTTCTTCGGTGGCTTTTCGAACGTTTATTGTCGTCACGGTAACCTCGTCGGTGGCTGTGTTTCCTGCCTTATCCAAGGCAACGATCCTAATTGTATGAGCGCCATCGCCTACATTGGTAGTGTTCCAGTTGTAAGAGGTCAATCCGGTGATTTCAAATATCGCTTGATCTATGTTAAGACGCACTAAGCTCAGATGGTCGTCTGAGGCGCTGAACTCAATGGTTACAGTTCCTGTTAGCTCGGCGCCTTCCAATGGACTGGTTATGCTCACATTTGGTTTAGTGTTGTCAACTATCACTGTGACTGTGTCACTAACGTTATTCCTAGCCTTGTCGTAAACTATGAGTGTTATGGTGTGGGGACCATCATCCACCCTAGTCGTGTTCCACGAACAAGTCTGCAGGCCGCTCCCTAGAATAACTATGACCCCATCAAGATATAGCTCTGTCCGATTGAAGTTAACGTCATATGAATAAGTGCCAACAATATATGTTCCGTTTAGATAGGCTCCCTCGATGGGTTTTCTGACCTCAGCGATTGGCACCGTGTTGTCAACCGTCACCGTTATCATGATGGCCATGAGGTTTCCAGCCTTATCGTACACAATTAGTTTGATAGCGTATGAACCATCTGTGTTGGCAGGGGTATTCCAATCGTAAGTTTGTATCCCACCTTCTGTCCATGTTTGTTTTAGAATGCCGTTGATGTAAAGTTCCATCCTGTTGAAGTTGGCATCTGTGCCAGTAACGTTTACACTGATAATATCCTTTAAGTAGGCGCCATTTACAGGCTCATTAATGCCTGCTGATGGTGGCGTATTGTCAACGACTATTATTATGGACGTTTCGGCACCATTTCCCGCCAAATCCGAAGCCAACAGCCTAATCATGTGCGGCCCGTCTGGGAGCTCTGTTGTGTTTAATATAAACAATGTCGCTCCGGTGACATCAATTGGCGTACCATTATCTATGATGAGCGATGCATTCATAAGTTTCGCATCATGTACAATAAACGTTACATTGAGTATTCCGGAAACAACAGAGCCATTCTTCGGCGATAGGATGACAACCCGAGGCGCTGTATTATCAACCTCGAAATATCCAACTTTCACTGTGATTCCACCATCACTGTCCGCCGCTACCACGGAAAAGAGGTATACACCCTCTTCAGACGTATCATTAAATGTCGCAGTAAATATGCCATCCATGTGTTTTAATTGCACACCAACATCCTCTCCAGCCGGGGTCACAACTGATGCGGTCAGTTGAAGTTGTTCAACCGGTGTTTCAACATCGTATGCTGTCACGTTGATCAACACGGTCTCGTTGCCAACAATGTTGCGCGGGGATAGCGTTGCACTGGCGATTGGGATATTATTCCTTACGTAGAATGGTCTAACCATTGCCCTTACAGTGTTATGGTAAGGATCTGTGGCTTCAACGCCTATTCCGAACATTCCCAAGGAAAAGTATGATGGAAATGTGTAGTTAAATTTGAAGAAACCCAATGTAGCGTTATACTGAACAGGTATTGGACCTTCTAGGATCATCCACGCCATCCATTCAGTATCAAAGTATACTAAGTAAACATTGACAGAAATATCTGAGGGCAGGGTCATCTGACCAAGGTCATTTAAATCGGTGACATTGAATGTTACTCCGAGGGTCTCTGTTACCCGCAGCACTGATGTATCGTTTAGGACCACATTATTGATTTTTGGCATAGGATTCCACCAGACGTCAACGGTTACTGGCAATTTATTCACAGTAACGCCTTCAGACCATATTTCAACAAAACCCATATACGTCCTCCCAGGATCACCGCTGGCGTAGACCTCAAACGCGAAATATTTCCAGCCTTCAACATCTCCTACATGAGGGGAGTCAACGAAGCTTACCACCTGCGACAAATCTCCAGTCAATCGTATTTCTACATCCGGCATCAGATCTGGCGTAATGATTGTTAGGTTTACCCAAGCCACTGGGTTTTTCGAGAATGGGCCGAAATCAGTGTACGTGTTGACTTCTAGCTCGCACGGCAGGACAGCTGAGAAAATGATTCCAGCGAAAATGTTTTTTCTGGCAATGTTATTTCGTAGTACAGGGTCGCTGGGATCAAGTACTTCAGCCCTGATGATATGCATTCCCTTAGACATTGACATATTTATACACGCTTCAATTGAAGCCCCAGAGGGTACATCGATCATAAGGTAATCCACGACAGAGTCATCAAGATAGAACTTCAGTACAGCGCCTACAGAGTCACTAAGCCAGTAGTTGCTCACGGTCGCTGTGTACGTCATGAGGGTGTCTGGAGTCGCTATGGCCGGACCAGAGATGGACACAGATAGTTCGGGGTATGGAACGACAGCGAAAGGTGTTGGTGGTGTAGCTCGTCCTTCATTAATTACACTGAAAACCGCTGACACGCCGTATTCTAAGCCGAATATGACCGAGACGGTGGTCGGTGCGCTGACAGAACCTAGGGACCATTTAAAGGCGCTGTTGTCGTCCCCTATCCATTCAGTCTCGTTGTTAAGCCTGTCATAATATGCGGCTTCCCATGCGGATGGCCATTCCCCCACGTGATGGGCGCTTGAGGGAAGACCTCCTCCGAAGCCGAAGTGCTGTGCAGGAGCGAACTCGTAAGTATCGTTAACAACAATTATGTCCTGTGAACTGTAGTAGCAAGACCAGTCGTTCTGGAAGCCCATATTCATTCCCGCGTCTTCTATGAAGAAGATTCGGAGATTCTCTAAGGTGACACCCATCGGCCAAACCATGAAGCTCGTTCGAGCCCATGTTTCATCTCCGAAAAGCTCAACCATAACAAAGATAGCCACAGCTTTGTCGGGTGTCCTAAAAGTTCCTAAGGCTTGCTGATAGGTTTCGTTCCAAATCCTCATCGACATAGGTTGTATGATCTCTAAGTCTAGCCAGCTCGCCAGATTTGAAGTATTATAGGCGATTCTCCAAGCCGCGACCGCCCACTGATCACGCCCATCAAAGTATAAGCTACGAATATTGCCAAAATCGTCTACAACGAATCGTATTCTAGCATTGCTGAACCAGACATACTGTGGTGTGACCTCTTCCCGCTTGACTCTTGGCAAATTTGAGTACGGTAGTGATTCAAGATGGAGGAACCCATATCTGATGGATTTATTTATAAGATTGTAAGCGCCTGAAATGTCGATTCTGCCGGCGCCTTGCGTGTAAGAGTCGTATCCTATGTCCACCGCACTCGCCATCAAAGCGCTTGCGACGAGTTTAGGCGTCGCGCCATCAAATGCCTGCAGCAGAAGCGATGCTCCGCCAGCGACGTGGGGCGTTGCCATGCTGGTGCCTGACATTGGTATATAACCAGTTTGATTCTGGGCGTCTGCGCTAATGATCCCAACTCCTGGAGCCACAACATCTGGGTCGCCTCTAAAGTCATAGGCGTTAGGTCCTCTGCTGCTAAAGGTGGCAATCGTGTCTGCCTTGGTTGTTGCGCCTACCGTAATGAGTTTTGTAGCTAAGCCAGGTGAATCCGTCGACGTATATGAAGGCCCAAAGTTTCCAGCTGCAACTGTAACCACCACTCCCGCTTCGACTGCGGCATCTGAAGCCATGGAAACAGGGTCGTATGGATATCCCAATCCACCCAGGCTCATGGTTATAACGTCTGCATCATTTTCAACTGACCACTCAATTCCAGCGATAACCCAAGAATCATAGCCCACTCCAGTCGAATTCAAAACTTTTACCGCATACAGCTGTGCGCCAGGCGCAACACCCATGTAAACATGTGACGGGCCACCCGTTCCAGCTGCGATTCCGGCAACGTGCGTGCCATGCCCATGATCATCAAATCCTGTTAGTACACCGGGGACAAATGAAACGTTGGCTAGGACCTTTGGATCATCTGTGGCCGGGTTATCGTCAAGATCATCCAAGCTTTCGTGAAGCCAGTTGACGCCCGTGTCGATAACGGCTATTACTGTTCCCGAGCCGTTTATGCCGAGCGCCCAGAGGCTGGGGGCGTTTATCAGGCTCACGCTGTCTGAGAGTTCTGGAGAGACCTTATGTTTGGGAAAGATTCGGTTTGAGATGCTAAGCGTGCTAACCTCGTGATCAAGCCAGATTGCCTCCACTCCATCTAGTTTTTTGATACTTTCAATGGCGCTCAGAGGAGCGTTTGCACACACTCCTGGTATTATCTTGTACGTTTGTATTATCTCAAGGTCATCTACGGTGGAGAGAAGCTCTGACCTCAGGTCCATGCTCACGGTTGGGTCAAACATGACGATAAGTCTCTCTGAAACCTCGGTGGATGCTGTGAATAAAATCTCTTTTAGATACGGGTCCACGAATACTTCTTTGCTATCTTTTGAGGCTGAAAAACCTGATTCCTTCGTGAAGGAGATGGCTGTTACCGAGGCTGCTGTTATCATGATTACACTTAACTGAACAATAACGAATAAGGCTGATACTCTTCTGCCTTTCATGTTCTCATCTTCTATTATTTTTCTTATTTTGTCGAATGTGCGTATTAAGCTTAAGGCTCGTTGGTGATCTTTGATTCGAGCTTGATGTCAGTTAAGCGAAGGGTTGTTTCTGTTACTTCGCAGAATACCCAAGAGTCCCGTTCAGAACTACAGGAAAGTGCTGTATATGGGAATTATTGAGAAAAATACTGGTAACAAAAGCGAATGTCGAAATATGGTTACGAATCTATTTTGCTATCATAACATCCGTTGCTTTTACTACTGCTTCCACTTTATCTCCAACTTTAATGTCAAGTTCATCGGTAGCTTCTCTTGAGATTAACGCTGTCACAACTGTTGGCACGGTTATTTCGATTTTGATTTTTGCGGTGACAGCCTCTTTTTCTACGGCTAATACTTTTCCCTTTAAACGGTTTCTTGCACTAATTTTCAATCCAACTGCCTCCCAATATTCTTCATCAGAGAGAACCTCACCCAAATAGGCTTCAACGCGCCCATACTCATCCAACAAGCTTTTACCTAGCTCCGTTAGTCTTGCACCTCCTCCGCCGGATTTGCCGCCTCTGAATGTTTCTACGACTGGCTCGCCGAGAGTCTTCTCGATTTTTTTCAGGTAGCTCCAAACATAACGATACGACATACCAAGCCTTTCAGAAGCCTTTGAAATGGATTTTTCCTTTTCTATTTCTCCTAGTATTTGGGCTCCGCCCTTGCCGAGGACTGGTTTTCCTTTGTACTCTATCCAAATTTTGCATGAGGGCCTATGCTTTTTGTGGGTGAGCATTCTGTTTGCTATTATTGTTGCGTTATGTTTATAAGTTTAGTCGATATGAGTAACTGAACATATCGTGAACTCGGAGGATATAAACATCGCCCTTAACCCGAATGTTTCAACAATTAAAGTGTTAGCAGCTCTATTTTTTGGCTTTCTTATGGGAACAGCGGCTGGCTTAATCGGCGTGGGTGGAGGAGAGTTCAGAATACCCGTTCTGCTCTATATTCTTGGGCTTTCTGTCATCACAGCGGTTGCCGTAAACCTTCTCGTGGGCCTTCTGACGGTTGTAGTCTCTTTTATAAGAAGATTCCAATTAGGGTTATTGAACACGAATGCCTTCAACATAGCTTTGATCATGTCGTTGGGTTCAATAGTAGGCGCTTATCTCGGAGCACTGTTAACTGGTAAAATTCCAGAAAAACCGTTAAAAAAGGTGCTGGCAATCTTCTTAGTTATCATTGGATTAAAGATCGGACTTGAGCCCTTCATTCACACACCACCATTGCCCTTCTACTTCACTTTAGACGCACTACAAGAAACCGCCTTGGCAGTCTTAGTAGGCATGGCTATCGGCGTCATATCTGGAACGCTGGGTGTTGCTGGGGGCGAGTTCAGGATTCCAGCCTTAATCTATTTGTTCGGTTTCGACATAATTATTGCCGGAACGGCGAGTTTGCTGGTTTCTATACCTACTGTTGCTATGGGTTTCGTAAAACACCATCAAATGGGCCACACAAATCGAAGCGCCACCACCATCGCGTTGATAATGAGTGTAGGGTCAGTTTTGGGAGCGTTAATCGGAGCAGTCTACGCAGCTGTTATCGATCAAGACATTCTTAAGATGTTGCTGGGTTCAATTCTAATCTTAGCAACAGTAAGGATGATAACAAAGCCATAAAATATTTTCTAGACCCAGCCCCGAAGCGAAGTTTCTTGGTTTTTAAGGCTTCAAGTGTCTAAGTCATCTAGGATTCGGGCTTTCTTTCATTTTTTAGCTCATGTAGAATTACTAGGGCTTCGCCCAAGGGTATATTCAGCCTAACAGCCAACTCTTCAGGTGTCATGTCTGGTTTTTCGCTTAAAATCACGTCTCTTGTATAGGCTTTGTGGTTTGAATACATGACTAGGGCGTGGACTGTTTCAACAAGTATAGGCCAAAGCCTTTCTTTTGCGTATTCTTCAAGACCCATATTACATCAATTATTATATTTGTTGAATGTTTGTTATTCAATTTATCCCACCGATGCTGTTACTCTGTTGTGTGGAGATTAAATGTCTCCTTAAAATGCTTAGAATAATAGGTCATAACAGACTTACCTCAAACAAAGAAGAATCATTTAAGATTGTTTATTATTGATCATATTTTATATCTATTCGTAAGTGAGAAATATGCTCGTTACAAATAGGGATTTGCTATTGTTCGCTAGGCAGGAGGCTTACGCGGTTGGTGCCTTCAACATAAATAACCTAGAAAGCCTGTTGGCTGTGGCTGAGGCTGCTGTTGAGGAGAAGTCACCCGTCATAATTGCTGTCACGCCAAGCGCCATCAAATATGCCGGTTTGGCCTACCTTGCAAAAATTGTCAAAACCGCAGCGGAATCGGCGCCAGTGCCTATGTCTCTTCACCTCGACCACGGCGAAAACCTTGAAATAGTTTCAAAGTGTATCGCGGCTGGTTTCACATCAGTTATGATCGACGGCTCATTCCTAAAGTTTGAAGAAAATGTGGCCTTGGCAAGGCGTGTGGTTGATTTTGCACATCCAAGGGGAGGCTCTGTTGAGGCTGAGCTTGGGAGGCTTGCGGGTGTAGAAGAGTCAATGGTCGAAGAGAAGGAAGCTTTTTTAACAGACCCAGACGCAGCTAAGGAGTTTGTTGAACGAACCGATGTTGATTCGCTTGCGGTTGCGATAGGTACGTCTCACGGAGCATACAAGTTTAAGGGTGAACCGAAACTTGATTTTGATAGGTTAAGACTTATCAAGGAAAGGGTTGATGTGCCGCTTGTTTTGCACGGCGCTTCAAGTGTGCCGTCTTGGATTATTGAAAAAGCCGTCAAATATGGAGCCGAGCTGACAGGGGCAAAAGGCATTCCGGAGGAACGCATCAAAAAAGCCATTTCGTTGGGAATTGCAAAAATAAACATAGACACGGACTTGAGGCTTGCCTTCACGGCAACCATACGCGAAGTTTTGGCAAATTCGCCCAAGGAATTTGACCCTAGAAAAATTTTGGGTCCGGCAAAGGAAGCCATGAAGGATGTTGTGAAGGATAAGATGAGCTTGTTTGGAAGTTCGGGAAAAGCATACCAGAGGCAAATGCAATGAAGGTTGGAATATTGAGCGGAGGTGGAGACGCCCCAGGAATAAACGCCGTTATTAGAGCGGTTGTTAGAAAGGGGATTCAGCATTATGGCTATGAAATTGTCGGCATAAAAGATGGGTGGCGTGGGCTGCTTGAAGGCGAACTCTTGCCGCTAGATTTGAAGGCTTCGTATGGAATTCTTCCTCGCGGAGGCTCCATTCTAGGCACTTCGAGAACAAACCCATTCAAGCGCGAGAAGGGAGCGGTAAAAATACTCAGAAATGCTGAAAAAGAGGGCATAGATGCGGTTGTTGTGATCGGCGGAGACGACACCCTAACCGTAGCATGCAAGATGGGCGAGCTTGGGCTTAAATACGTGGGCGTTCCGAAAACAATTGACAATGACTTGGCTGGCTCAGATTACACCTTTGGCTTCAACACTGCCGTAGCCATAGCAACAGAAGCCCTTGACAGACTCCACACAACAGCTGAAGCGCACAACAGAGTCATGATACTTGAGGTCATGGGTAGATATACAGGCTGGATCGCATTGGAAGCGGGACTAGCCGGAGGGGCGGATGTCATATTAATCCCTGAGAAACCCTTCGAGGTAGATGAAGTGTGTGAGTACATTAGGCGCAGGCAAGAGCGAGGAAGAAACTTTAGCATAATTGTTGTGGCTGAAGGAGCCAAACCAAAGGGTGGAAAAGAAATCATATACAGCGAGAGCATAGACGAGTTTGGACACATTCGCCTGGGCGGTGTTGGCTATTACCTCGGAAAGGAAATCGAGAAAAAGACAGGAATAGAAACTCGTGTTGTGGTTTTGGGGCATCTTCAACGAGGAGGCTCACCGACAGCCTTCGACAGAATATTAGCCACGAGGTTTGGAATAGCAGCCATAGACCTCGTTCACGAAGGAAGGTTTGGGTGCATGGTCGCCATCAAAGGAAACAAGATAGTTTCTGTTCCGTTGAAAGACATCATTGGCAAACGAAAGACCGTGGATTTAGAGCTTTACGACATTGCAAGCGTGTTTTTCGGCTGAATAATGTCCTTTTAGTTTGTGAGGTTGAGGAAGATTTGAAAAACTCATACATTGTGGTGATGGTAACAACCGCAAATAAGGGAGAAGCAGAGAAGATTGCCCGTTGCTTGCTCGACGAAAAACTGGTTGTGTGCGCCAACATTATTGGTCCGGTTTCATCGCTTTTTTGGTGGGGTGGAAAGGTTGAAAAAGCTGAAGAACACATCCTATTAGTGAAATCTCGCCTAGACTTGTTCGAAAAGCTCTCAGAAACAGTTAGGACTTTACACAGCTACGAGGTGCCAGAAATCATTGCTTTGCCAATTGTTAAGGGTTCTAACGCTTATATGAAATGGCTTGAAAGCTGCTTAAGATAAAGTTTTATAGTTTTGAATGCTTCAGAATCTTTTGGCGGTGGGTCTTAGGCGGGGGGCTAGGGGTCCCCTGTACCGTAAACCCTCTACACGACGGGCCGAGAGCTGAGGCTGAGGCGTCTAAGGCCGCTCAGACCTCCATTTCCGAACCAGTGACTATCCGTCCCTTGGGGCTGGCGGTCGCTGGGCAGCTTCCGTAGGGAAGCCGTCTCCAATGTTTGCCAGGCGAACCCGGCCAGGCCCGGGAGGGAGCAACCTAAGTCTGGACGTTCAGCGCTCAAGGGAGAGCGGGTACGAGTGTAGGGCTTGAGAGGTCAAGCGGATTCTAGATGTCGAACCCCGGTGACTCACCGCCTAAAAATAGAATTTTCAGTTATCAAAATCCTTAAGCTCTGCACTTGCTATTTATATTTGGGTATGTTAATTTTTATATGAGGTAAAAGCTATGAATGAAACAAAGTTGCTGAGAGCATTACAAAGATATTACTTAAACGACATAACATTTGAGAGGATCGCCGAAGAGGCAGAATTGACCATCTATGAGTTGATAGAGTATTTCAAAGAATATGAATTACCTGTCGTACATACAGAAAAGGATGTCGTTGAAGGAATAAGAAAGTTAGACGCCTTAATGCAGAAGCAAGGAATGAAAGGAATTTTAGCCGGAATTAATCCTTAAAATTTGTTCCACCCTTTCCGTTCTGTATCCTGCTTTACTTATAGCCTTGGCAAAATCCTTTATATTTATGACACCTTTTGTAGCCGCCTCAAATCCAACGTCAACAATATCTATAACATTGATCCCTATACTTTTTAATTTCCTTTCAGCCTTTCTGTCAGCTACTATCAATAGATCAAATCCCCTTTGATATAATATCGCAGCCTCCGCCTCTCCCATGGCTATGCCCAAACGAGGGCTAACCTTTTCGCATCTTCCTTCTCTTCAGCTTTTAGTTCAACAACATTAATCCAGTTGACTGCTTTAATCGTTAAGATCTCAGGAGCTTCAAAGCCGAGTTCTAATGGTTTTTCTACTTCTTTCATAATTTCTTTGGTTGTATAGACTGTCGTGAATAATACCTTAAGAATCTCCAATAACCGCGCCTTTGAAATAAAAATTAGTGGAGAGGCATTAACAATGGCTTTAAGGTCCATGCCTTAAATTCGAGTTAGCTTGCATAAATGCTTTGTTAATCTTCCTTTAACCTCAGTTGCCCACTGCCTCTCCTACTTTTGTAAACTTTGAGAACAAAAAGCTACATGAAAAAGCGTGAGGCAACATACACTACCGCAAACGAACTTTCATATTTGAAGCCTATTAGAAATTCATTGCAGAAACCTAGAGGAAGTCTGTCCCGCGGACCTTGCGGAGAACTGCAAAAAACGATAGGGGAGTAGTTGCTATTGGTCAAAAAATTCAAGCAATAATCAAAGGGTTTTTGGAAAACGCTAAATGTGTTGTGCGCATCAAAATTAGTCTGGAAGTTTGGCCATGTCCTTTAACGAAGTTCGTAAGGATTATTTGCTAGATCGTTGGGTTGTCATCGCAACGCAAAGAGGTCGTCGACCCATAGAATTTGCCAAACAGGAAAGAGAGAAAGCCAAAATTGGTGTTTGTCCCCTCTGCCCTGGCAATGAGCACATTACACCGCCAGCGGTTCTAGTCTATCTCAAATCGGGTAAAGGCGTTAGAAAAGTCAAAGATAATGATGGTTTGCGCCACAAAAATTGGCTTATTCGCTGCATCCCAAACCTTTATCCGGCCTTCACCCCTCCCGAAGAAAAAGTTAGTCGAAGGCAAATAATGAGAAGCAGTGATCTGGTTGCGGCTGTTGGGCATCACGAGGTACTGGTTGAAACCCCAGTTCATGAAGAGCATCCATCAGACGCAAACATTTCGCAGCTGGTGCATGTTATCAATGCCTATGCTGACAGAATTCGGAAACTTTCAGCAAAACCCTACGTGCAACACGTTTCAATCTTCCGCAACCACGGCCTAGAGGCTGGGGCTTCACTTTCCCATGCCCACAGCCAGATAATTGCGACGCCCTTTATTCCAAAAATTGTGAAGGAAGAGCTTAGGGCGAGCAGAAAATTCTGGAAACAAAACAAGAAGTGTGCTTTCTGCGATATCGTCCAAAAAGAGCTGGACGGGCCACGGTTCATTCTAGAAAATAAGGGTTTCGTGGTTTTTGCTCCTTGGGCAAGCGTCGACCCCTTAGAATTTTGGATAGTTCCGAAAAAGCATCAGGCTACGTTGCTTGAGATGACACAAAACGAAGTGAAAACCTTTGCTGAAACATTGAAAAAATGCCTCAAAGGATTAAAGAGACTGTTAAACGACCCACCCTACAACTTTGGCTTTCACCTAACAATAAACAAAGATGCCCGCAAATACTACCATTGGCATCTGGAAGTCTATCCAAAACTTGCGGTTTGGGCTGGATTCGAAAAAACCACGGGCATGTATATCAACACAGTCACCCCGGAAGCTGCTGCTGAAACCCTTAGAAAAACAATTTCACCTTAAGCCTTCAAAATTTCCCTTTCATACCTTGGTCTAATCAGCATAACATCTTCTACATAGGCTCTGAAGGGTTCTGATATGCTCCAAGCCTGGGCAATGCATCCTCTGGGCGCGTGTGGCGCGTCTCCATCGAAAATTTCGCTTATGTTTCCGAGCCCAGCCTTGAAAATTTGTTCAGTAAACAATGGCAAAAGAAAATTCTTTAGGGCATGTTCACGCGTGTAATCAGAGTAACCTTTGGTTTTAAGAAACGCTGTTGTGAAGGGTCCCAGCAGCCAAGGCCAAACCGTCCCGTTGTGGTAGGCTTTGTCTCTGCTCCATCTATCCCCTGCATAAACCCCTATGTATCTCGGGTCATTTCTCGAAAGGGTTCTTAAACCATAAGGCGTGAAAAGCTCATGATGCGCGGTATCAACAATTTTTTCGCTCTTAACGCTATCAAGCACAGTGAAGTCTAAAGCAACGGCAATAATTTGATTAGGCCTCAGAGAGTCATCCCTGTCATATTCACTCACAACATCGAACAAACAGTTTCTTTCCGGATTCCAGAACTTCTGGATAAAGCTCTTCCTTGCTTTTCCAGCCATCTGAGCGTATTTTTCAGCTCCGTTTTTCTCCTTAAACCTATTTGCGAGAAATTCCATAACTTTTAGGGCATTATACCATAATGCTTGAATCTCAGCGGCTTTTCCAGCTCTTGGGGTTACTGGTTGACCATCTATGGCTGCGTCCATCCATGTCAGTTGCGAACCGTGAGAAAGCAAGCCGTCGCCGTCCACGTGTATGTCGAAAACTGTTCCTTTCGCATGGTTTTCAATGATTGTTTTTAGGGTCTCCCAGAGTTGCTCTTGAACGAATTTGAAATCGTCTGTGTATTTCAGGTATTGCAGCACCGCATTCACAAACCATAGGGTTGCATCAACCGCATTATAGGCTGGCTGACCCAGTTGGTCTGGGATAAAATTTGGGATTAAGCCCTGTTTGCAGTGTTTTTTGTACGTTAGAAAAACGTTTCGTGCATCTTCAAATCTTTCAGTAACAAGCATCAATCCCGGCAGAGAGATGAATGTGTCCCTTCCCCAAGCCTCAAACCAATGATAACCAGCAATTATTGACTTTCGCACATCATCTATTCCCTTGACCATAAACGTGTCTGTGGCCAAAATAATCCAGTTCAACCAATCGTTTATGGGAATCCTTTCGTGCATTTCATAAAATCTAGTCAACAGATTTTCACGACGCTTCATTTCTCGTTCGTGTAAGGCTTCTATATCATATGGGGTAACAGGTATTTCAGCCAGAATTTTTTGTGCCCCAACCTCATTTTTATCCGCAACTGCGGTTATTGCAAAATCTTCGTTTTTGTTCGCCTCTACGCTTACCTCAAAGTATCCAGGTTGATAACAGTCATCCAGACAGCTTTCTCCACGCTCGGCCTCTTCGCGATAGTATATTCTCTCAACCCATCTTCCAGCGGCATAACAGTGACCGCTGGTCGCCTTTATTATCAGCACGGGCTGAGTAGTGCCGAAGCTTACTTCCAGTTCTCTGTCTCCTCGCCTTTGAACAAATTCGCATGGAGTTTTCCATCTATCCGTAACTGAGTGGAAATGTCTCCAGTTCATTAAAGGAAAGACTCGAATTTTAACGTCAAAACCACTTTTATTCGAGATTTGGTAGATGGTTGTAACGGCGTTCTTCTCATGAGGCATGAAAATGGTTTTTTGGACTTCAACATCCTCAACAGCATAGACATATTTGGGAAAGGGCGAGATTGAAAATTCTTTCAGGACCAAGTGTCCTTGTGGGAAAATTCCGTTCTGGAACTCGTTAGCACCCAGCGGATAAATGCTGTTTCCTATGCTTATTTGTTCATCCAGCTTTGCTAAGTACACTCTTCGGTCTGCCGGCGGATTAAAAGCCGCGACAAGCAGCCCATGATATTTTCTCGTGTTTATGCTCAAAACTGTAGAAGAGGCGTAGCCGCCTAAACCGTTTGTTATGATCCACTCTTTTAGAATCGCATCTTCAAAGCGGGAAAGCACTTCACGGCTGAGAACTATGGATGGCAACTTCATCTATGGCATCAGCTTTGCAATATTTTTCTCCCTCAGGACACCAAAGTAATTTGCCACGGGATTACATTTTGCCTTAAAAAGTAAGCAATGAGGCTTTATCAGTCTGGATTCTGTGATGGTTTCTGCATAGGCCATTCCTTTAGCAAAGACCATATCAACAGAATTGTAAACATCAAGGAATTCTGCGGAAACTTCCTCCGGAGCTAATCCAACAGCGTCTGTGCCCGTCGTTATTATTTTATCGGCAATCTTACTCATTCCAGAAACTTCCACATCTTCTAAGGTGGCATCGTTAATTACTGGTTTACCTTTAACACCCACAATTACTGTTAAGCCCATGTTTTTCAATTGTTCAACAAGTAAAGTGTCAAAGACCACTTCCCCAGCGTTATCCGTTAAAAACAGCACTGTGTTGGCTTTTTTGGCAAGCTCGTAAATCCTGTTAATATCATCTATGGCTAAATCTTTTCCAGCCTCTCGGAGGCTTTTTCTTAAACTGTTGAATGTGAATCTGTGACCTGGAATGTCAAATTCTATCGTGTTGCCGACCATGGCGCATAGGCACGCCTTTTTGAATCTATCCTGTTGTGCATAACCTTCTTCAACAAGTTTTCTTGCGTACGGCAAAAGTTTCAAGGCTTTTTCATTGCTTATCCTTTTGCTTCTTTTATACGGGTCGTTGTTGCCGGTAATTCTCTTTATTAGACGGTCTCTTTTTGTGCCCAAGTCCGCGGGATTCGCCGAGGGCTTGAACTCTTTAGTCATTAATCGCAGAAGTTCAGTCATTACCCTGAGACGTAATGCAGGATTCGTCGTGGCTTCCATTACTTCTGCTGATGCCCTGCTAATTATGCATGCGGCGCATTCAGATTCAACCTTCAATTTTTTCACGGCCTAGAGTTTTGTTGCTTCTGCAAATTCACGTAAAATCCTATATGGGTCTTTTGACTTCACAACACCGCTCGCAACCAATACGCCCTCAGTGCCGAGCTTCAAGGCGGCTGCAACGTCTTCTCCGTGGCTTATTCCGGCTCCACACAGTATTGTGACTTTGGGATTTACTTCTCTAACAAGCCTAATAGCACCTGTAACAACCTCAGGCTTCGCCTTTGAAACCGGAATTCCAGTTCCTATAAGCTCTGGCGGCTCAATAGCTATCATGTCTGGTTTGAGGGCTGCCACAGCCGCGCTTATGTTCGGGTTGTTGGCACACACGAGCGATATTAAACCATTTTCACGTGTTATTTTTATCGCTTCATTTATATATGATAATTTAAGTTGCCTTTCTGAATGGTTAATCAGCGTTCCTGTCGCCCCGGCTTCTTTCACTGACTCCGCAAGCACATGACCTGTATAACTGCCTGGTTTGATCGGGTCTACGTGTTGAGCGAAAACTGGAATGTTGACAGCTTCTGCGACGGCTGCGATGTCTGCAAATTGAGGAGCTACCCCTATGGAAACTTTTGTTTCATTGCTTACCTTTTCGGCTTTTTTTGCAAGTTTAACCGCTCTTTTTCCAGTTGCTTCAGAATAGGTTTTGAAGTTGACAACTATGATTGGTGTTCGAAATTTTTCTCGCATGATTCTTCCTCTATTCTAGCGTCAATTATAATTGTTTAATATCGCTTTAGAATAAAAAATTAGGTATTGAATGTACAAAGTATTGCTAACGCATTAGCGCCTTTTTTCAGGAAGGAAAACCGCTGCCGCGATAGCTGTTGTCCATAAACCGTTTTTATCCCCGGTTGCTGACTGTGTTATGTTTGTTGTTTTGATTATTAATCCGCTGGTTTTGAACAGTTGTTTTCTTTCATCCCAAGCGGTTTCCGGGTCGAAGGGAAATCCCATGGTTGTGGCGAGCATTGTCGCAGCCAAATCTTCCGCATAATCCCCAGCCGCTTCATCAGTTTGTCCAAAGGAATGATGTTCAGAAAGGTAACCATAATTACTCTTGCCAGACGGAATGGCCACTCCTATTGACGCGGCGATTAGCCTGTGCGGTTCATTGGTTGAATTCCTAGCAAGAACAATAAAGGTTATTTCCCCGGGCTTTACCATTTTTAAGCCTCGATCTCTTGGAATGAGTTTGCAGCCAGGCGGTACAATGCTTGAAACATTAACTATGTTGCAATGCTGTATCCCTGCGTTTCTTAATGCCAGTTCAAAAGATGGCAGTTGCTCTTTGTGTTTGCCCACACCTTTTGTTAGGAAGAAATACTTTGGAATCATTTTGCAATAAAAGTAACGGAATATGCTTATTAGTTTTTTGTTTTTAAGTGAACGCTGCATCCTTGTGTGTTAGAGAAAAAGATAACAAGCTTCACACATAATTTATTTGAGGTCAATTAAGTGCCACAGTACCGAAGCGTATTCAAAGACGAGACAAAACTTGACATCAGCTATGTTCCTTACAGACTTCCTCATAGAGACAGAGAACTCCGTTTACTAACCGAATTTTTCAGCTTCATACTCCAGTTTCCGGGAAAAATGGCTCAGAGAGTGATGATAACCGGAGATGTCGGCACGGGAAAAACTGTGCTCTCCCAACGTTTCGGGGCAGACATTACACACGAAGCCAATAAGCATGCGACGAACCTCCGCTACGTTCATATCAACTGCCGTGAATATCGCGGAAGCCTCTTCCTAATCCTACACCACATAGTTTCCTTGTATCACCCAAACTTTCCGAGACGCGGGTACTCCGCCGAGGAGCTCTTGCGCACTCTCTTACAAGTTTTAGACGATGAAAACGCCTACGTAGTCTTGGCTCTAGATGAGTTCGAAAGCCTCGTTGAGGAGGATCCAGAAGCGGTTTATAAGCTTACGCGGTTGCAGGAAGTAAGACAGGATAAGCCTCAAAGGCTTTCGCTGATATGCATTTTACGAAACCTAAAAGCAGTTGAGCAGTTGGATGCCAGCACAAGAAGCACCCTACAATCCAACATAATCAGCCTCGAAAACTATTCGAAACAGCAACTCTCAGACATTCTCAACGACCGCGTTTCACTCGCCTTTAAGCCCATAACCGTGCAAGAAGACATTTTAAGCCTCATCGCTGAACTTGCCTTTTCTGAGGGTGGAAACGCCCGTTTTGGCATTGAACTGCTTTGGCGGGCTGGAAAATACGCGGACGCTGAAGACCTAGGCACCGTTACACCAGAATGCGTTCGAAAAGCCGTTTCAAGCATAATTCCAGCGGTGCGGAAAAGCGAGTTAGCCTCTCTAAGTTTTCATGAAAAACTCCTCTTGCTCGGCATAACTAGGCTTTTCAAGGAAAGTGAAAGGGCTTACACTTCTCTTGCAGAAGCTGAGCAAGCCTATTCTGTTCTGTGCGAAGAACTTAATACGCAACCACACAGCCACACACAACTGTGGAAATACCTGCACACTCTTTCAGATCTAGGCATAATAAAAACAGAAGTTTCAACGGGTGGCATCCGCGGAAGGTCAACCCTTATTTATTTGCCTTGGACTCCAACCCATGAATTGGAGAAAGAATTAAATGCTCTTCTAAACTCTTCAAGTGACTTCTAACAACTTCTCACGCAAACTTAGTCTCTTCTCTTCTGCTATAACTCTAGAAAATTTTTAAATACGGAATTTCAGCCAGCGAAACCTACACAATAGGTCGAAGGTTTTGAATATCCTTAGAAAAAATCTGAAAAATTGTTTAAATGTGAATTGTAGGATTAGGATAGAAAGGTGGTGAGGGTGTGAAGATTGTCAAGGTAGATTTGCTGGCAACATTTTCACCAAGGGGGTACAACAAGATTCCCATCAATGGCGCGAGAGGGTTGCTGAGGTTGCTTTGCTTCGAACCTGGACAAGACGTGCCTTTACATAAACATCCAAGAGGAGATGAATACTTTTATGTTGTGAATGGAAGGGGTAAAATCATAATGGAAGAGAAAGAGGCGGAAGCAGAATCAGGCTGCATAGTTAAAGTCCCTGCAGGTGTTCCGCATGGATGGAAGAATGGACCTAAAAGGTTGATGCTGCTCTCTGTCATAATTCCTCCTCGAAGCTACGGACTTGCAGATGAAGCCACAAAAATGGAATTCATCTAATTTGTACGACTGCTCTTGGACAAGCACACCTTAAATTCCATATAGTCGTGAATATAACTCTTAGAGAAATGGAAGAAGCGTGAAAACCTTATGGATGTGGAGGATGTCTTCTCCTCAAAACTAAGAATGAAGATTTTAAAAATTCTTGTGCAGGTGGGCGAACTCAACGTTTCTGAAATTGCCCGCAGACTAGGAGTAAACTATAATATAACAAGCAAGCATCTGAAAATTTTGGAGGACGAAGGTATAATTAAGCACAAAGTGTTTGGGAGAATCCGTTTATACAGGCTTAATGAATATTCACTTAAGGCTAGGGCTGTGCAGAATCTCTTGGAAGCTTGGGAACATGCAAAAAAGCAATAGGCAGTATGAATTACCTTTATGAGAGGTGTGAAGCTTTGATCAAAGAGGAGTTCGAAGAAAAAATAAGAGAGTTTGAAGGGATTTTGCAGAGGGTTGCAAGCGACATAGCCAGCGGAGTGCTTTTTGAAAAGCTTACACCTTCAGAGTTGTTGGGGAGAACTGAGCCTTACGTTAATCGCCTGAGGGATTTGGTGACAAGCAGCGAGGAGCTCATGCTTGTTCTAAAACCGGAAAAGGCTTACACCATTAAATCTATGTGCAAAAACCTCACGCAAACCCTGACAACTTTTAAGGACATTTTGCTTCAGAACACGCCAGACCCGCTTGCAAATTCTCGTTTAGCTTTCGAACAACTGAGAAAAGCCCTATCAGATGGTTCGGATTTTCTTTTTTTGATGAGGGAAGTTAGGGATAATCCGTCCCCACTTATGAACGCAATACTAGCCTTCAAAAGGGCTTCTGAAACAAAAGGTTCAGTTATAAGCATACAAGCCAAGGAGGATGTTCAGCCTCTTATTAAGTATGTTTTAAGTCGCATAGACGATTTCAGGGCTGTTTTGATTGGTTTGGAAAAGAAGGTTGATGAGATGAAGCAGATTATGCGAGAGCTCCAAGAAGAAAGCCTAAAAATCCTTTCCGGCAAGACTTCTGCACAATCCAAAACGATTGAAAACAGAACGGAGAAGAAGCAGCTTTCCCTCTCAAACTTCAGAGACGAAGAAATTTAGGGAGGAAACGGCATGGCGATGGTTGACATAACTAAAAAACCAGAAGTCCTTCGTGAAGCAACCGCAACAGGAACAATCAAGTTGAAAACTGAAACAATACGCTTAATCAAAGAAGGAAAAATTGCGAAGGGAGACCCCATCTACACAGCCAAGATTGCAGGGATTCTAGCCGCCAAAAAAACAAGCACTCTGATTCCGCTATGCCACCCACTGCCATTAACAAACGTGGAAGTTGAAATAAACGTGCTAGACAAGTCCACAGTGCAAGTTGCCTCCACCGTAAAGACGAAGGCGCAAACCGGAGTTGAAATGGAAGCCCTCGTTGCGACAGCAGTTAGTCTTTTAACAATATGGGATATGGTCAAGCAGTACGAAAAGGATGTCAAAGGGCAGTATCCACATACGCTTATAGAGAACATTTGCGTCGTAAAAAAAGTTAAAGAAGGCATTCCAAGTGAGCGAAAGCACAAAAAAGCACAAGGCTGAAGCTCCTAAGAGGTTGAGGTTTGGCATTTTCGTTTGTAGCACATCTCGCTATCATACAATGAAAAAAGGCGAGCGAGTGGAAGACGTTTCTGGCGATCTGATTGAATCCTTACTAAAAAATGCTGGGCACACGGTAACTTTCAGAAAGTTGATTCCTGACGATAGAGCTCTGATTGCAGAGGGCATGCGGCAATCATTAGCCTCTGCAGACTTAGATGCTGTCGTGTTTTGTGGTGGCACCGGCATAGCTCCATCTGATATCACCATGGAGAGCGTTGTGCCATTTCTTGAGAAGGTTCTGCCGGGGTTCGGCGAAATTTTTAGGCGCTTAAGTTTTAAGAGAATCGGCTCTGCTGCGGTTTTGTCCCGTGCCATAGCTGGCGTAGCAAAGGGTAAAGTCTTTTTCTGCATTCCGGGCGCCCCCGACGCCGTGAAGCTTTGTGTTGAAAAGCTTATATTGCCGGAAGCCGCTCACATCGTTAAGCACGCACGGGAATAACGATGGTGTTAAGAGACAGCCATGGGCGTCCTCTTCTTAACCTACGTGTGACAATAACGCGACGTTGCAATCTGCGTTGCCAATACTGTCACATGGAGGGTGAAGAAAGGATTAGAGAAAACTTTGGAGACGAAATGACGGTTGATGAGATTGTCCGCCTCGCGAGAACCGCTGTTGGATTAGGCGTTTCTAAGGTGAAGCTGACAGGGGGAGAACCCCTCATGCGCAAAGATGTCATAGAAATCGTCAAAAGAACCGCGGCTCTACCGGGCTTAGAAGACCTTTCAATGACAACAAATGGGACCATGTTTGCTCCCCTTGCAAAAGAATTGTACGCAAACGGTTTGAAACGCGTAAACATCAGTCTTCCAACCCTGAATGGAGAGGTTTACAATAAATTAGCTGGTGGAAGATTAGAGGATGTTTTGGAAGGCGTGAAGGCGGCCGTTGAAGTTGGGTTTTATCCTGTCAAGATCAACATGCTCATCTTGAAGGACCAAAACGACCATGCGGTCCCAGAAATGATTGAATTCGCCAGAGAAACTGGAACGATTTTGCAGCTGATTGAGCTTGAGCCTATAAACATAAGCGGCGCATATTATTCTGTCCATCACAAATCTTTAGACGAATACGAGGAGATGTTAAGGCAGAAAGCAGTGAGAGTTGAAACCAGACGATACATGCAAAGTCGCCGTATCTATCACTTGCCGGAAGTGAAAGTTGAGGTCGTACACCCCATAGAGAACACAGAGTTCTGCACATACTGTACACGATTGCGGGCAACAAGCGACGGAAAACTCAAGCCATGCCTGATGAGAAACGACAACCTCGTGGACTTTTTAACTTCCATGAGAAGTGGGGCAAAAGACCAAGAACTGATAGAACTGTTTAAACTGGCAAACCAGAAAAGAGAACCACATAATAAAAATTAATTAAGCATAGATTTGCATTTCAATCTTTGATATTTTATGCTTGAAGGCAAAAGAATCAATTTAAGAATAGCTGAAAACAAAAACGTATCCCTATTGGCGCGGTGGCTAAATGATGTAGAATTTGCAGGCGAGGGTGATGATGATTAAACCTCTAACTGCTGATGCGTCGTTTAAGCAAACGTATAGCGACAGATTCTACTTTACTGGTTTAGATGCCTTCTAGTAGATTCTGGAACATTGTCTGACAAAAGGGAAAAATTCTGATGAGCGACAAATCTATAAAGAAGCCTATCTTTTAGCAATCCAAAATCTCCAATCTGTTGTTAATAAAGGAGCTTACCAGAAATTCAACCTATATATAGAGGGGGTCTAAACACCGCAGAGAGCCAATAGAAACTACATTAAGCCTTCACCATAAACAAACACAACAAGCAAACACTTCAAACCCTGAAACTGCTATTGACAAACAAAGATTTCTGGATTTACAGCTCCACTATCTCTGCTTCCCGCTTAACAGTGTCAAACAACGCAATAGTTGGCTTACCAGTCAAATATCCACAGACTTCACCCGGATTCACAACCAAAGTTTTCCCTTTACGATAAAACCCAGCCTTATGCACATGCCCCTGAACGACAACATCGAAGCTCTCGCTTTCAACCAAAGCCTTTAGAAGTTCCTCATCCTCTCCGTGCAGCAAAGCGATTTTTAAGCCGTCAACAATCACTTGGGCGAAGTTTCCGCGGATATCTAAGTGCTTCTGCTCACTGAATCGCCTTTTTAAAAGTTCATGGTCGCCGTCGTTGTTGCCAAAAACACCGATGAGTTTCGCTTTTAACTCTTTGAACTTTGGAATAACAAAAGGCGCGACGTAATCTCCGGCGTGAAGCACCAGCCCAACATTCTCCTCATTCAACTTTTTTACAGCCTTATCCACCATTGGCAAATTGTCATGTGTGTCTGCAATCAAACCTACTAACACTTTCTCACCTTCTCTAAAATCGTCAGTTTATAGAAATAAAGTCTTCTCGACATTTTCCAAATAGAGCTTTGTTCTAGAGAATATTTCGATTGCCAGAATAGTTAAACAAGCGAAACACTACTTAAAACACTCCGAGGACCTTTTCCATTATAGAAAACAGTTCTAGTAGAGGAACACAGAAAATGAGTCCGTGGGGTTCAACACCCTCCAAGAGAAGGGACAAACTCTACATAATTGCGGAAATTTTGGAAATAGCAAAGGAGGGAACATTGAAAACTCAAATCATGTACAGGGCAAACCTGAGCTTCACGCAACTCAACGATTATCTTGGGTTCATGTTAAAAATCAAGTTATTAGACAAGATCGTGGAGAACGATAAAGAAATATACAAGGCAACAGACAAAGGCGTGGATTTTCTCCAACGTTACCGCGAAATAACAGAGCTGCTCAAAACAGAAGGCGACAACTACAAAAACAACGTTAAGATACCGCCCCCACACCTCCTCAAGAGAGGTTAAACCTGTTAAGTTGAGAACGGCAAAATTCTAAAGAGAAAAAATCAACAACACAGACATTGGCGAAGAATGAGAAGAAGAATTCAAGTTTGTTATTTTCGTCTCTGTTCTTCTTTTAGATAATCTCTGACTTTTTCTTTTAATGGTGGGAACTCATCTAACATGGCTTTTATGACTTGCCAGCGGATTTCTTCGGTTTTTGCTTTGGCGCTCATACTTCTCAAACATCCTAAGTATTATGTATCAATACACCATATAAACCTTTTTCCAACAATAAAATATATCCACCAATAAAGAAAGGGGAAGTTATTGAACACTTAATATGTTAACTGTTTTCTTTCGCAGTTTGACAGCTGCCACCGCGACCGCTATTGCGATGGTGGCTCCAATCAGGATCAGTAAGAGGTTAGTTGGCAACCATGGAACAACGCTTTCAACACCTATAGAAGGGTCATGCTCCAGAGTGCAGTTGCCGAAGTATGGATAGCCTATAAACAGGCGCATGTGACTCCCATCGGTTCTATATGCCGCTGTAACGTTTATTGGGGTGGCGTGTCCAGTGGAGTTTATTTTGAGTGCGGTGTTTATAAAGTCGAAGAACCCTGCCAAAGTTTTGCTCCCATTGGCAAAGTGCAGTCTGAACCGCTCGTTCAGGCTTCTTCCAACGTCCATTGGTACCTCTGGTACCTCTGTTGGCATTTTATTCTTGACGTGTATTCGCTGTCTCCCCGCAATGATGTCTGACATGGTAGAGACGCTTTCAATCGGTTCTGGTGGAGCCCCAGAACTGCTTTCAGGAATTTGCGTTGTGGTGAAGTTTGCATCTTCCTCAGCTGTCGATATATCCTTAACGTTTATTGAGGCCATGTCCACCCACAAAACAAGTCCTGATTGCGGTTGCTGGATGGTAATGTTAAATTCATCGCGTAAAGTGTTAAGAAGGACATCGATTTTGTCGATGTTCCACTCCCAGCCTTCCACAATCAGATCCATTTTTAGTTCTCCGGCACGCACTGTGTAATTATAGAGCCCTCGAACATCTTCTTCTGTATCGTTTGCATAGAACCTACATCGTATCATAACGTGATTTTCAGCGAAATCGAATTCTGGTGGCGCGTCAACCAGTGTGAAGTTGAATGATATATACAATGTGCCATCTGCTCGGGTCGCATTAACTGGTTTCGTAACGTTCCATCGGCACGCACTGAATGGCAGGTATGGCCGATGTAAGTCTAAAAGCCCCATAATCGTTCTGATTGCCTTCATTATTTGTCCTCTATGGTTTTCAGGCTTGGGCATTGCGTGTCTTGCTTCCACTTGCCACTGAATCTTGGATTTGCTGGCTTCGTAGTCATGCCTGTAGTGGCGATGCTGCGGATAGTCCCACATCACATATTCTATCAAACCTTTGTATTTCACTACGTAGATGTTGTTCGTGTCGTTTGAATACCACCATAGAAACATTGGTTTTTTCCCTGAGGCAGGAAACAGTATGGTGATTAAGTCCGTTTCGAGTTTCCACCATTCGCCTTGTTCAGTAAGTCCGTAAGTCAATGGGTTCGCGCTGCCCTCTGAAGCATTGGCAGTATTCATTAGTAGTGGCGATAAAGCAATTGTAAGCAACAGAAAGGTCGATGCTGCAGCTATAATTAATTTTTCCAGTTTTTTCACGCTTTTTCACCAAAAAAGACAGCGCAAAACGGCTTATTAAGAAAATCGTTTCGAAAAAACCCGAATATCGCTTGTTAGGAGTTCTAGAAATCTAGAACTTCACGGTTTCCCGTGTAGAAATTACAATTATTTGTGCTTCGATGCTGTTCTTTCATGGAGTTCAACACAGCCTCTCATACTCTAACACAATAGCATACATCAATAGTGGTAATATCTATATAGAGAAAGGAAGGAAGACATGTTTAATGGACTGGTGCCTTGAGTAGTCTTCGTTTGTAGATGAATATAGCAACCGCAAGCGCGATGAGCGTAAGCATTATTGATGTTGAAGTGGGAAGCTCAGGTACCACCCAAACATTTGACTCAGTAATTCTAGACAACGCTGACCAAGTTGTTAGATACTCTCCTGTTTGGTTAATTGTTTCGAAGTAATCTTCAACGAGGATTCCAGTTGACCTGTCCCAGTAGGAATTTATGGTGTAATAGTAATAGTGTTGTGTTTCATTAACTGTCCAAGAGTATTCCCATGTATAATTTAGGTGATTTGTATCTCTTACACTGTCTGGGTATGTTCGCGCCACCGTCTGGTTTATTGTAAAACTGGAATAAGGACCGGAAGTGTATAGGGTGTCATTTGCGTTAAGATTAGCTGAAATAGCCATGAAAGTCACATTCACGCCAGTTCCTGTATCTATGTCTACGTAACCACCGGAAATTACTTGAGTTCCATTTTTGAAACGCGTCGTACCTTGACAAGTTATGTTTGTGCCTGAGATATTTACAACTGACATCAGCGTCCACTCTGTCTCATTCATCTCCTTCAACCATTCATAACCAGGAGGAGGAAATGTTGCATTTGGATCGTTAGAGCTCCAGCTAATATCGATGGTGCCGTACTTGAACCAGTTACCGACGGTAACACCGACTACTCTGCCTGGGGCTGATGATGTCACAACCATTGCAGACAACAAAAACACTGAAAACAAAGTCAACAAAATTATTTTCTTATCCATATTACATCATTAATCATATTGCTGCTTCAGTTTTTATGATTTGTGGAATTTCGATAGAATTTTAAATGATATATAATCCCTAAGATTTACAACAGTTAGATTTCGTGAGTCCATTCAGTTTTTGGAATTTGGTACTCTTCTCCATCTTTTCAAATACATTATCCCAATTATCAACAAAATACCAAAGACAATCGTTCCAAACATTGAGAGGTAAAAGACTAATCGAAATTCTTCAGCCACAACATGATATTGCTCACCCCTGTATAAAGCAAGACCGACAAGAGACGAAACAAGACCTACTACGCTCAGAGCCAACAGAAACCAATGGCGTACTTTAATCTTGGTTGTAATCATTTTTCTTCACAATTTTAATTAATTCTCTTGCTGTGTCATAACTTTTCCACATTCCTTACATTTAACAACTTCTAATGGTTCATACATTGAATGAAAACTTTAGGCTCTGGAGAAGGTTGCTCCAATGTTTATAAGATTCATTTTTTTACGTCATTGTTTTGGTAAAACTTTGTATACCTTGCCCTCTCTTTTCTCTAAGAAGGTAAGATAAATATAGAGTCTGAATATTCCGAGCTTATACTTGCCTTTTTTATGTGAAACGACCTAACATGAATAGTATAGCCATGTTCAAGTACATTACTATTAGGCTTACTACTATAGCCTTATCAAGTCTTATGCCTTTTCCAAAACAGAAAGCGGCTGAAACAAGCAGCACGCTCCAAATCTGCAAAATAAACAGGGCATATTGTGATGTAACATCTGAAGTGACGACGTATATGTAGGGGAAAATTGCCATTGGAAAGGCTGCTAACCCAAGGCATGTGAACAGTTGCAAGTCGTTTCCAACCCGTCGATAAAGCAGATAAGTGAAGAGTTCTGCAAAGAGGAATAAGCCTACCCAATTGAAAATGTAAAGAGCCATCACGCCTGTGAAACTGTGGGCAGAGTACGGAAAATAGAAGAAGAGAGCGGAATCAAGTTCTGCATAGGCTGAGCCGAAGGCTCCTATTAGCAGTATGGCTATTGAAACTGGAAAAAACCTTAGAGGCTTAACTGTTTTAGCGAAAAAAGGCGAAAGGAAAAGCCATTTTCCTAGACGGTGACTGAAAGCCTCGCTTATTTCTAGTGTTGGCGGAAGGCTTCCCTCCTTCAAAATCCTATAGAGAGTTTGTCCGCGGTCATTAAGCCTATACTTGCGTTGCTTGTCCTGCGTTATAAAGTCTGAGAGCATGTCTAAGTGATAGTAGACTGTGCCTACTCCTAGCCCTAAGGCTTCCCTTAACTCTTTGAATCCAACTTTCTCATGCGTACCCAAAATTTCAATTATTTTTCGGCGTGCTGGATCTCTAAGCAAAGTGTAATACCGCGATAAGTCTTCCATATTTATATGTTCCTCGTAATTCTCAGAACTGTGTTTGAAACTGCATATTTATGCATTTTTGGAACTGATATATATTCTCAGTTTGTATTGAGGTTTACGCTTCCATGTTGAGAATGTTATCTTTACGGGAATACTCGCGTTATCCTGTGAAAGCTTGCCGACTATTAGAGAAAAGAGCTTGCATATTCAACGGCTAAGGGAAAGGTTCGTCTATGGAGCTTCTGTTAATTTAGCTGCGCTTTTGCGTTTCCATTTCTTTTCTTGTTTACACATTACGCACATTTTTGTTCTCGACTCGCGCGCCCTATGGCCTCTTTATATCACAAATTAGGGTTTAGCTTTGAAATTCGCTTGCGATAAGCACAATTAAAGGACTTTGCTTTCTTACACACCGCTTTATCCGATTTTGAGGTTGATCAACATACTTGTAGATTTGACAAATTTTCCCTCGATTATTTGATGGCATAATACTAAATGATTATCTATTTGCTCCTTCCATGTATTTTAAGTATGCCAAGTTCAAAACTACGGATTAGAGGTGCGAAAATGCGGGTTGAAGCTGTGCTCTTTGATTTGTTTGATACTTTGCTCCTACTTGAAAGTAATGAGATATATTACACGCCCAGTCTCAGAAGGCTTTATGAATTTTTGGTTAAAAATGGCGTTAATATTTCCTTTGAAGATTTTATTCTGGCCTATTTTGAGGTTAGGGACAGATTTTATTCTGAATCACGTAAAACCTTGGAAGAGCCTCATTTTAATGTCCGTGTTTCGCAGACATTGCAAAGGCTGGGCTACAATTTTGATGTTTCTAATGAAGTTGTAGTCGGAGGTACCAGAGCTTTTGCTGATGAGTTTATGCGTCATGTGAGTTTGGATGCGGATGCTTTTGATGTCTTGCAGAAACTGCATGGAAAATATAGGCTTGGATTGATCTCGAATCTTGCCATTCCAGAATGCTGTTGGAAACTGCTAGACAAATTTGGCTTGAAAGGATTTTTTGATGTTGTGGTGATTAGTGGGGAGGTTAACCGACGTAAGCCTAGTCCCGAAATTTTTGAAAAGGCGTTGAAGGCTTTAGGCGTAAAAGCTTCGAGAGCGGTTTTTGTCGGTGACATGTTGGATTTGGACGTTATGGGGCCGAAGAGTGTTGGAATGAAGACAGTCCTTGTCAAGAGAAGACCAATGGAAGAAGCTGTGGATGTTAAGCCGGATAGAGTTATCACCCGCTTGAGTGAGTTGTTGGTTGTACTTGAAGATTGTTGACGGCCAGATAAGAATGTATATTAGGGTGAAAAGAAACATTTATATTGGCTGAGACGCCTTCAGATTCGTTTTGGCGAATGAAAAGCTAGCCCCGCAATTTACGGCGGCGGCTCAACCCCGACCTTAAAGGCGCACAGTCGCCCTAGAGGATGAGGATGGTTGGCCTCCAGTTGCGGGGACAGACATGTGGACCTGACAAGCTTACATATGTTAGGTCTGATATGGGCTTTGGCGTTAAGTGGTTGATCCCTCCAAATCCAGTCGGCTTTGGGGCTGTACAGTCGATAAGCGTTTGGCTCGTGTCAGCCAGGAGTGCAACTCCGGTTGATCCTGCCGGACCCCACTGCTATCGGGATGGGACTAAGACATGCTAGTCGCGCGTCTCCAAGCCACGGTGGAGGCGCGGCGCACAGCTCAGTAACACGTGGCTAACCTGCCCTTGGGACGGGCACAACCCCGGGAAACTGGGGCTAATTCCCGACAGGTGAAGACTCCTGGAATGGATCTTCACCTAAAGGGCGTCTGGACCACGCTTCTAGGCGTTGCCCAAGGATGGGGCCGCGGTCGATCAGGTTGTTGGTGGGGTAACGGCTCACCAAGCCTATAACCGGTACGGGCCGTGAGAGCGGTAGCCCGGAGATGGGTACTGAGACAAGGACCCAGGCCCTACGGGGCGCAGCAGTCGCGAAAACTCCGCAATACGCGAAGGCGTGACGGGGCCATCCCGAGTGCCGTCCGCTGAGGATGGCTTTTCCCCAGTATATACAGCTGGGGGAATAAGGAGAGGGCAAGTCTGGTGTCAGCCGCCGCGGTAATACCAGCTCTCCAAGTGGTGAGGACGTTTATTGGGCCTAAAGCATCCGTAGCCGGCTGGGCAAGTCCCCCGTTAAATCCAGCGATTTAATCGTTGGACTGCGGGGGATACTGTCCGGCTAGGGAGCGGGAGAGGCCTACGGTATTCCCGGGGTAGGGGTGAAATCCTATAATCCCGGAAGGACCACCAGTGGCGAAGGCTGTCGGCTAGAACGCATCCGACGGTGAGGGATGAAAGCTGGGGGAGCGAACCGGATTAGATACCCGGGTAGTCCCAGCTGTAAACGATGCAGGCTAGGTGTTAGGGCGGCTACGCGCCGCTCCAGTGCCGCAGGGAAGCTGTTAAGCCTGCCGCCTGGGGAGTACGGCCGCAAGGCTGAAACTTAAAGGAATTGGCGGGGGAGCACCACAAGGGGTGAAGCTTGCGGTTTAATTGGAGTCAACGCCGGAAATCTCACCGGGGGCGACAGCAGAATGAAGGCCAGATTAAAGGTCTTGCCAGACAAGCTGAGAGGAGGTGCATGGCCGTCGCCAGTTCGTGCCGTGAGGTGTCCTGTTAAGTCAGGCAACGATCGAGACCCGCATCCCCAGTTGCCACCAGCCACGCGCTGGGCACACCGGGGAGACCGCCGCCGATAAGGCGGAGGAAGGAGCGGGCCACGGCAGGTCAGTATGCCCCGAATCCCCCGGGCCACACGCGAGCTGCAATGGCAGGTACAATGGGCTCCAACCCCGAAAGGGGAAGGCAATCTCTAAAGCCTGCCGTAGTTGGGATCGAGGGTTGCAACTCACCCTCGTGAACATGGAATCCCTAGTAATCGCGCGTCACTATCGCGCGGTGAATACGTCCCTGCTCCTTGCACACACCGCCCGTCGTTCCACCCGAGCGACTCCCGGGTGAGGCGTGGTCTTTTTGGCTGCGTCGAATCCAGGTTTCGTGAGGGGGGAAAAGTCGTAACAAGGTGGCCGTAGGGGAACCTGCGGCCGGATCACCTCCTAAGAAACGTGTAGAGCCTTGCAATGCCGACTGGAGGAGAAAGTCCGAGAGACGCCGAAGCCTTCATGTTGATTTTTGTTGTTTTTTGGTGTATGTGTTGAGTGGAAGCAGTAATGGTTTTAAACGTCGGGAGATATGTAGTTGGTTTCTAAGGGGGTAATGTTTGGGTCAGGTTAGAAATGTATTGTTGATTCAAGTTTTGAATTCCTTTGTTAGTGGTGTTCTTGGTATCACGTTGCCGTTGATGATGAAGGGAAGAAACATTGGTATTGTTACTACTGGACTGGTCTTTGCTTCGTTTCCAATGATTTTTCAGCTTGGAAGGATGTTGTTCGCAACTGTTTCTGATTTTTGGGGTAGAAAACTCTTCTTCGTCTTGAATGGTTTTTTCGGCATTATTTCAAGCCTAATCTACTATTTGGCTTACACGCCTTTGGAATTTTTGTTTGGCAAGGTTGTTGAAGGAACTAAGGATGGTTCGTTGTGGGCTGTGAACAGGGCTTTTCTTTTGGAGAGGAGTGAGAGGAAGTGGACGACTTTGGTTCGTTTGAGAACTTCGGCTTTTGTTGCTTATGCTGTTGGAAGTTTGCTGGCTGGTTTTTTTATTGTTTGGTTTTTGTATGAAGGGACGCTGATGCTATGTGTTTTAGTTGGAGTTCTTGTTGTTCCTGTGTCTTTGTTGTTGGTTGGTGGAAGAAGGGAGAGGTTTAATGCGAAGAAAGCTCTACATCTTTTGGATTTTAGAAAGAAAGGGAAGGTTTTCAAGATGTTCCTAGCTTTGTTTTTCGTGATGGGACTGTCTTTCGGGCTTCGGAGCGGCTTTGTTTTTCCATGGTTTTTGAGCGCGAATGGATTTGATACCGAGACTGTTGGGGTGCTTATCGGTTTGCAGATTTTGCTGGCAGGTTTGTTCTCTTATCTTTTTGCGAGGAGGTCTGAGATGCGGAGACTTATACTTGTGAGTGGTGTGCTTTACACGGTTGTGCTTGTTTTGCTTGGGTTTTCGGGTTTGGTGTTTGCTGGTGTGCTTGTAGTTGTTTTTGGCGTTGTTGAAGGCTTGTTAAGTATTGGTCAGGAGGGGATTTTGTTGAGGATTACGAATGAGGAGTCCTATGGGATTGATATCGGGTTGTTGATGATGGGATTGCACAGCGGTAATACCTTGAGTCTGGCTTTGTCTGGTTTTCTTATCTCGTGGTGGGGTTTTGTAGCTCCGTTTTTGTTGTCTGCGTTTATCTTTGTGGTTTTTTATGTAGGTTCTTATTTGATTTTGAGAGAGTAGTCTTGCTCTCCTGTGAGTTTAGACCCCTCTTATATAGGTTGAATTTGTCGTTCACTCTGTGTAAAGATTTTGGCGGCTAAGAAGTAGAACCCTATAGTTTTTAGTATTTCAGAAGTATCAGGCTTCGGATAGGTTTTCGAAAATAAAATAAGGGGAGGGTTTTTGTTTTTTGACGTGGGTTTTGGTTGGTTATTTGCAGCAGCTGGATTTTTTGTGCATTTTCTTTTCATGTGCTTCCAGTTCTTCTTTTGTGGTGAAGGTTTCGCCGCAGCACTCATATTTTCCTCTCTTACTAGACTGACACATACACAAAACACTCCCAATTTTAATAGTTCATCTTCTTCATTCTTTCCACTAAAACCTTGCCCTTGCCATAAGGAATATACTCCCTAATCTCCTCCACCGAAGCCTTCACAACCTTTTCCCACATTTCTTTCGTCATTTTTGCCGCCAAAACTTTCAAAATATGCTTAAACAGCTCTTTTCCGCTCTGGTCTCCCGGCACGATTGTCACATAGGCTTTTGCCTTAGCCTTAACCGCCTCAACAGGTCCACCAACAAAGCTTATCTCGCCATTCTCTTCAACAACAACGCCAACAGCCACTCTAAGCGGAACATTCCGCATCCAATTCCGCTTGCCGCTAACAACAAATGCTCCACGAGGCACATACTCGCCTGAAGGCCCACCTTTGCTCAGCTGTTCTGGCTTAACCCAATAAACATCCACCGAAGTGAAACCTTCTCGCCAACCTCTAGAAAAGGCGGCAGCAAACTCTCCAGCCTCCCGCAAAACTTGCTCACTAGGCCCTTTACCGCCAGTTTTAATGACAACGAATGGTGCCCCAACAACATCGGCATGAAAAACAATGTCCTCAGTCTCAGTGTATTTCTTAACCAAAACCTCGTTGCTGACCGTGTCCTTGCCAGCAACAACCAAAAACCCGTCGGAAGAGACGAACCACCTAAACTTCTCAAACCACTCCCTACGCCTAATTTTGCGCTTGGCAAGCTCTTCCACGGCTTCAGCTGGTTTAACGCGCTCTAAGGCTTCAGCCTCTCTAATCTTGGCTTCAACCGTAACCAGCTTCTTTCGGCTTTCCCCCAAAGCAGCCTTCGCGCCTTCCAGCTTTTGCCTAGCCCGCTTACCCTGTTCATAAAACCGCCCAGCACTATCAAACAATCTGCCACGCCAGTCCAAACCAAACCGCAAATCATCCACACAAACATTAACCACCAAGCCCTTAGCGTCAAAAGACTCAAAAAAAACCCATGGCTTCAAACCAGCCCGTTTTTCAGCCAAAACCTCAGAAACAATCGCATTCCACTCTTTTCCGCTCTTTTTACCAGCCAAAAACTTGTCCAACAATACTTGAAGCTCACCGGTATGCGCATAAATTGCGTCTCCGATGTGTTTAGCCCTTTCAGCTTTAGCCTCAGCTTCCACCAAAGCCTTCTCTTGGCTTTCAATAATTCGTTTGAGCCTTTCCGCTTCACGCCTTAACTCTTCAACTTCCACACCAGCAGCAGCCTTCTCCACAGCTGCAACCGTCGCATAAAACTCGTCCAGAGCCTCATTAAAACTCCCATAGGGCTGGTGTTTAAAACCTTCATAACGCTTCAACCTAAAAGGAACAACATCAACAAAAAAGCCACCCTCATCCAAAACAACACAAGGCTCCAATTCACCGCTCAAGACACGCGAAAGCAAAGCTTGCAGACCATCAAAAATGGAATCAAATTCAAAATCGCTCAATGCGTTGCAGGGCTTGGTTTTGTCTATTCCAGCCCTTAACAAAATTTCTTCGGCATGAACACCGCCGATACTTAAAAACCTCGCAAGAGCCCGCACAACCTCAACATCGCCAAGATTCCTTAACTCTTCTCGCAATTCTTCCCTGCTAACTTTAAAAGGATTTTTTCCACTGGGAGGAGCAAAAACAAAAATCTCTTCGCGAAGAATGTTGCGATCTCTCATCCGTTTATAGGTTAAAGCCTGAAGAATCTCGCCATTTCCACTCACCAAAATAATGTTGCCATCCCCAAAGAACTCTAAAACAAGCTCCAAATCCCCATCTTTAGTTTTGAAGTTGAAAACAACAACTCTCTCAAACTCGTACTGCTCAATGTTTGCTAATCGGCTATTCCGCAAGTACTTTCTCAAAGCCATGCAAAAAGCAGGTGGAACCATAGGCTTCTCCAACGCGTAAGAAGTTAAATGCAACCGCTTACCAGCCGCCAGAACCAGCCGAAAAGCAGGCTTGTCAGGCTTGTGCAGCTTGAAAAGCAAGGTTTTAGAATCCAACTGGTAAACGTTGCCGACACGAGAATCCAGAATAGCCTCTCTCAGCTCTCTTACAACAGCGGCGACGTCAAAGCTTGTAAACTCCCTCTTCCGCAACCGATATCACTTTCTAGGAATGTATAACCACTGCCAAACTATAAATAGGCAACTTTAAATCATAATCCAAAGTATAAAATGCGAAGGCGCTGAAAAGCAATGAAACCACAAGAAAAATTATACTGGCTAAGACTAGCACTAGGCATAACCGCAGCCCTCATTTGCGCATGCTACGTTATCGCAACAGGATCGATCTCCAAAAACTCAATCCTCGATCCTTCTATAGAGCTGGGAGAAATAGGAGCAGCAACACCACATAACTGGTTTCCATCCGAAAATGGTACCGAATGGAGCACGACCCATGCTAGAACAGGGTCCAGAAGCATAAGAATAAACGTTAATAATGCTAGCTCCGAATGGAAAAGTAAAGTTACAACAATCCACGGAGGATATACATATCAAATACACGGTTTCTTCAGAGGAGAAGTCACGGCAGAACAATTTTTCTTAACGGTCAGATGGTTTTCAGATCCAGAAGGACTTAGCTTCATAGAAGAAAACAATGTTCCTATGCCTGTGACTAACTACTCACAATGGTTACCGGTAGGCGATATCATTACTGCTCCGACAAGGGCAAAAACTTGTGTAATCGTGTTCAGAGCTGTAGACGGCTCCGGAGACATATATGGAGATGACTTTGAAGTTAGACAAACCGAGTCTATTACAAAGTTCATGAACAGCCTATCCATAGCAATAATAGTCTACCTAATATCCTATTACATCATAAAACGCAAATTCATGCTTCAAGTAGAAAAGCCTCAAAAACTCTTCACAACCGGAATAGGCATATACTTCATTTCATGGATAATCTTCTGGGTTCTCCTATACACAATAATCGTGGCAGTTTAGGCTCTCTCTTCAAGAAAATCCTCCATAGTCGCTTGATTTTCATCAGTCTTTAAGGTCTCGGGCTTTCCCTTCTCAGCCGTTGCAGCATTAGCCTTTGGAATATTTGCAACATTCATTCTGCTGAGCACTCGCGTACACTCAGCCCAAGCCGAGAAATACCCGCGATCAAAATCGCCATGAAGCCCATTCTTTACGTGGTCCAAAAACTCTCTCCTATAAGCATGCAAAGTAGCTTTATCGCTTAAATCCAACTTCGAGAAAAATACGTATGAATCATTATCGTTCGACCGGCGCGCTAGCAACATCCCATACAAAGCCCTAAAATACCCGCGGTTCCACTCTGTCTTATGCATTTTCTGCTTGATCCTCTCCACTTCCCGCCCCGCTTCGGCAAACTGCCTATTAACCAAAAGCTGAAAGAAACGGGTCACCAAAGCTGAGGGGACAGGCATCTTCAACGCCCACGGGACTTTGTCTTCTCTTCTTCGGAAACATCCTCTATACCGTTCTCAGTTACCTTAAATATTTCCTCCCCCTCAGGCAGATACGGACTTGAGACCAGACGCGCAATCCGTACTGGTCCATGAGCAGCCCTTCTCAAATAGATACGCGTGTGGCTTGTGTGCCCAACAATATGACCGCCAATGGGGTGGACGGCGTCTCCGAAAAACACGTCCGGTTTAGCCATAACCTGATTCGTCACGACAGCCGCAGCATTGAAAGCCCTAGCCAAACGAATAAGCTTATGCATGTGCTTGTTCAGCTTCTGCTGCCTAGGGGCCAGCATCTCACGCCCTATGTATTCACTCCTAAAATGGGAAGTCAAAGAATCAACAATAATCAGCTTCACGTTATTCGCTTTAATCACCTCGTCAGCGTTGTCGAGGAGAAACATCTGATGGTCAGAAGTGTAGGCCTCAGCATAAATAATGTTCTTAACAACCTGTTCAGGGTCGAGCCCCAAATGCTTAGCCATCTGAACAATCCGCTCGGTCCTAAACGTGTTCTCAGTATCAATGTATAAGGCGGCGCCGCTAAGCCCACCACTTTCTGGAGGCAACTGAACATTAACGCATAACTGATGACAAATCTGGCTTTTCCCACTGCCATACTCGCCATAAAACTCGGTTATAGTCTGGGTTTCCATGCCACCGTCAAGAACCCCATCCAAGGCTTTGCTACCAGTTGTCAGACGCAAAACACTCTGACGCATCCTAAGAAGCTCATCAGCTCGGACGAAAGAAACACTTATGGAAGAGCGGGCAGCCTCGATTATGGCAAAGGCTTTTTTCTCGCTGATTCCGGCTGGCTCCAACTCACGGGCGGTGGCCATAGCCAAAGATTCAACCGTGTGAAACCCTAACTCCTGTAGTTTCTGAGCGGTTGCCGGACCAATCCCTGGAAGGTCCTCCAAAAACTCGTACTTCTTCTTGATTGTGGTTTCCCTTTCCTCTTCCTCAGCCATCAAACCTTTTTCTCCTCTTATAACTTATGAAACAGTTAGGTCAAGCTGTATTTAAAACAAGCGAAGCATAATAGTGCCTAGCCTATGGAGAGATGAGTTAAAGTGAAAGCCGGAAACACTTACACCTTCCCAGTTTCTGCGGAAAATTTCGAAATTCCGGTCGTAAGCGGATAAGCATCAGTTATTTTTAATTCATCCCGTTTGCGGATAGCACAAGACAAGATATAAGTACACCAACCATTCATAAAACCGACAAAACAAGAGGCATAAACATTGGAAACAGCAAAAATCGTGGAAGATGTCGCTTTTAACCTACTAAAACAAGCTGTAATCTACCTGCCAGAAGATGTCAAACAAGCACTCAAAAAGGCGTATGCCGAAGAAACAAGTGAAACAGGCAAGACTCAACTGAGAGCGATTCGGGACAACATTGAACTTGCCGAAAAATATCAGGCACCGGTATGCCAAGATACTGGCACAATAATATTTTATATTAAGGCTGGCGCCAAAGCAAAAGACCTTGACAAGATCGAAGAAGCATTAATAAATGCGACGAGGAGAACTACAAAAGAAGTTCCTCTGAGACCGAATTCGGTTGACCCGTTCACCCAGAAGAACAGTGGAGATAATACTGGAAGATACATACCGTTTCTGCATTGGGAAATTGCGCCAAGGGATAGTCTAGAATTAACCGTCATGACAAAGGGTGGAGGGTCAGAGAACGTTTGTGTTACGGGAATGCTCGTCCCCGGGGAGGGAATAAAGGGACTTAAAAAGTTCGTTGTCGACGCTGTGATAAAGGCTGGTGCGCAACCATGTCCACCAACCATTTTGGGCATTGCCATCGGAGGCGGAGCCGACATCTCCATGAAACTAGCCAAAAAAGCCTTACTAAGACCTTTGAATGAGCCTAATCCGGACCCGGAAATAGCAAAGCTTGAAAAGGAAATATTTGAAGCTGTAAATATGACTGGAATTGGACCTATGGGTTTGGGTGGGAAAATAACTGTTTTAGGCGTAAGCATAGATTATGCTCATAGGCATCCGGCATCCTATCCGGCTGCTGTTGCCTTCAACTGTTGGGCTGCTAGAAGAGCTTCTGCACGGATTAATGCGGATGGAACAGTCGAATATTTGACGCACAAAATGAAATGGTGAGGTGAAAAGATAATGGCTGTTTACAGACTTAAAACACCCATTTCAGAGGGAGAGATCCGCAAACTCAAAGTGAACGATGAGCTTTATGTAACTGGAACGATAGTAACCGCTAGAGACCAAGCCCACAGAAGAGCCCTGGAACACTTTAAACAAGGAAAACCCTTACCGATCGACCTCGAAGGACTAGCCGTTTTCCACTGCGGTCCGGTGGTAAGTAAGGAAGGGGAAAAATGGGTTGCTGTTGCGGCAGGACCAACAACAAGTACGCGGATGGACATTTTCGAGGACGAGTTCATAAAAAACTTCAAAGTTCGCGTAGTAATCGGCAAGGGTGGGATGGGTAAGAAGACAACCGATGCTATGGCAAGATACGGCGCTGTCTACGGGGCCTTTACTGGTGGAGCTGCAATATTGGCTGCAAAGGCCATAAAAAGCGTTAAGAGTGTTGAGTGGCTTGATTTGGGAACGCCGGAAGCCATGTGGATCTTCGAAGTTGAGGATTTTGGTCCATTGGCTGTTGCCATCGACTCGCATGGAAACAACCTCTTCTTGGATGTTCAAAAGAAGGTTGAAGAGAACAAGCAGAAGATTTACCAGAAACTCGGTTTGTAGCCGTAGTTTGAACCACCATTTTCTGCTTAATTTTCGTGTTTGATTTTCGATAGGTAATTTGGATTCTGTTTATTGTATCAGAAGATTTAATATTTTACTTCGCATTCTGTTTTAAATGGGGCCAGAGTCATGTTCAAGAAGTTTAGGGACAAGATAGCCCTTTCCGGATTTACCGTGCTGATGATTGGTGTAGCCCTGCTCATATTCACTTTCATAAGCGCCTATGGATTCCTAACCCAGAGTCTATCGATAATTGCTTCCGAAGATTTGGTGCGGACATTTGGCGAAGCGTTGGCTCCCTTGATTGCAACATGTATACGCATCATGTATCTGGGGGTGATGGGTTGGATAGGCTCGCTATTGACCATAAGAGGAGTGACGATAATAGCCCATGCACCAACGAAGCCGACTGTTGTTCCGCAAAAACCATCGGTAGCTCAAAAGCCGTTACCCCAGAAGGCAAAAGCAGAAAAGCCACGAGAAGGAGCGAAACCCTCAGAACCAGAACTTGTGGTCATACCGCCTGAACAAGTTTCACAGTCACAAACAGAGCCGAAAGAAACTCGGAAAAACGATTCTCCACCACAATAAGCAGATCACCAAAACCAAGCGCAAAACATCGGAAAAGGAGCGCTCATGAATATACCGATTCGAGTGATGGGCATAGCTACAACATTTTTCTGGGTATTCCTAATCGCTTTTTCCGTTTCTGCAATTTATTCTGCTAAAGATGTGCATTTCGATTTCGGCGAGCCACAAATGTGGGTGAATGCGAACAATGAAACAGTTTTCTCGCTGCCAGTGTCGGTTGCGAACAGGGGCTTTTACAACATAGGCTCCTTCAACTTAACGACTGAAATTTCAGATGAGGAAGGCCTCATAATTACACGGGAATCCACTTTCATACCCGTTATAAGGAAGAGTGAAGAGTTAACCACAAGTCACAATGTGACAATAGATGTTAACGATTTGTTACAGATCGACCAAAAGTATCTGTTTAACGACGCGGAACTGAAAATCTATGGAATAGTAAACATGATAATTGCGAAAGTGATTCCAGTTCAGGCTTCAACAAATGTTTCTATACCTTGGGGTGCACCCCTATGCAATTTCATTTTTGGAAAGCCTGAACATACAGCATACAACTACACTCACTTGAGAGTTGTTGTTCCAATAAGCTTTGAAAATCACGCCTTCTTCGATTTAAGCGGAAAAATTCAAATACGCATGTACAACAGCGCAAACACGCTTGTGGGTGATGGTCAAGTCGCAATTGAAGTCCGATCAAACTCCCTTTATCATGGGTATACAGAGCTTTATGTTCTGATAGCAGGAATGACCGAAAGTGGATGTTTTGAGGTGGATTTTCTAACATCGTTCTTCAATTATGGACCCTTGGTGGTTTCCTATGGTTGACACAAAAAATGATTCCAGAGAAACGGTTCAGAAAATCGTGCTTAAGGTTCTAAAGGCAAGTCTGAAGGGGGTTCTTTTCTATGGAGTCTACTTCGTTTTGTGGATGCTTCTGGCACCAATTCCGGATATAGTTCCAGGATTCAGGCAGACGGTTGAAACTTTTGTCATGATATATGTCTTCTTGATAATCTTCGGAGAACTCACCTCTGGAACAGTTTTTCAACACTTTTTTAACGTCGCTAAGACTTTATTTGTAATTGGTTATTTGATTTTTTCATTGAAAAGCGGTATTTTGGGAGTAACATTTCAAAATGTAAGATTGACTGTCGACCTTCGATTGTTTCTAATAATCGCGATGCTTCTCGGCTTGTTAGGGTTCGCAAAGTCCTTGCTTCAGGCAATAAGCTTTCTTAACCAAAAAGGGGAACGCCCAAGCGACTGATTTTATCCACTTGTGTTTTGATGTAAATTCACAGCTCAATTTGTAGGATGTTTGCCTATTTCGTCCTCGGTCATCATAAGCGTAACTGAAATACTATGTCGCCACAAAAACAGAAAGCAAAACTAAGCATTAAGCGCGCTCCGTGTTTGTTGACGTATTATCCAATCTAGAACTCGACCTAAAGCGCCAGTGAATAAGCCTAAGTCCCATAAAATCTCTATTATAGCAAAGGGGAAGAGATTCGCCAATTGACCTACAAACCGAAGAAGAAAGACCCTCACCTGAAAGCTTTATTTCACCAATAAAAACTAAGAACTAGCTCTTTTCCAGTTTTACACTCATCACGTAGGCGTCTTCTCCGTCGGCGTAATAGCCGTGAATTGTTCTTGTAACCTGGAACCCTAGCTTCTTGTAGAGGTCAACCCCAGCCGTGTTGGTCGTCCTGACCTCTAGAAAGCATTGCTTCGCATTGTGCAGTCGCATGCCCTCCATCGCTTCTGTGACTAATGCCCGTCCTATACCCTTACGCCTGTATTGAGGCAGAACAGCCACAGAAACAATATGCCCCTTCTTAATTAAGCCACTAAAACCAAAGTTTGATAAACCTAGTTCTATGCGGCACATTATGTAACCAGCAACTTCCCCGTTTTCCTCTGCAACAATAAAAGTGTCAGGAAATCTGCGATGCAAGTCTATGAAAAAGTAGTCCGTGTAGTTTTCTGGTAGACAGGTACGATTAATGTTCATCACACTTTGCAAGTCATTTGTGTTGAATTTCCGCAGCTTGAAAGTCTGTTGCAAGTTTTCTTCTCCGTTCACCTTAGATGCACAGATTTCAAGAGGGGTTAATCACTTTTCCTATTTAAAACTGCTTTTGATGCGTTTTATTCCTCCCTTGCTTTAACTTCTGGCAGTGTAAAGTTTCCACAAGGCATCGTCCAAACCTTTGCGTTCTTCCCCACAATTTTAAAAGCTTCATTTAGGGCGTCGTTCACCGCCCTCGCCGTTTTCAACCTGAAAATGTTCGTGGCGTAATAATCCGGCATCGACGAGACCAAAAATATCTGAACCTTTTGCAGAGCCTTCATCAAATAATAGGCTTTGTGCCCGCCCAAAACAAAATTACGCTTAACTTCCCTCTCAACAGCCCCTAAATCATTAAACTTAACCATCCAATCGTAAAAGACTTGGTTTCCATGTCCTTCCGGACATTCAGCAACCAAAATTATCACGCCGCCGCGTTTGACAACCTCAAGGGCGCTGTCAACACCCTTGTATGCCTGGAAGAGGTTTACATCCGCTGGATACCCACCCGGACTAACAACAACCATGTCTGCTTTACGATCCACTGGTATGCGGTACATTTCGTCAACAAGTTTAACGCCCTCATAGAAGGCTTTTTCTGAATCGCCCGCGAATGCTTTGACAACTTCACCTTTACTATTAGTTACAACGTTCAAAATGAAATCTACCTTAGCCGACTTTACGGCTTCAACCATGTCTTCATGAACAGGATTTCCATTCAAAACTCCTGTTTTTGCATTAGGGTGCAAAATCATGGCGTGATTATGCTTTATTGTTTCTTCTCCTGAAACCCCAGGTAAAACACTTTTTCTTCCACCACCATAGCCTGCATAATAGTGGAAACAGACATCTCCTGTTAGAATTTTTATATCTGCTTGAGCGAAAATGCGGTTTAGGAAGACTTTTGTTCCATGCTTCTGAGTTGTGCTTACATAAACCAAGTCTTTAGCCTTACAATCATGACTTATGGCTTTCACACGGTTAAGAGTCCCTTCACCCAAAAGCCTAACAGCTTCTTCACGAGTAACAGCCCTATGCGTCCCACAGCCAAAAATAACCGTTACGTTCTCATTTTTAACGCCAGCCATGTTTAATTCATCAAGTATTGACGGAACCATCAGATGACTAGGTGCAGGTCTAGTAGCGTCATCAACAACTATAGCCACTTTGTGTTCAGACTTAGCAATTTCACTTAACTTTCTTGAACCAACAGGTTCCTTTAACGCCCTTTCAACCTCAGCCCTAGCGTCCGATACACCGGACTTCTCCCTAGGTTCTATTAGACCCAAAAAATTTTGCGCTGGAATCCTCACGCAGACCTCTGTTTTTCCGTAGGGAAGCCAAACATCAACCATGAAATATCACTATGGGATAGAAAACACAGAGACAGCGACTATTAAGCCTTATCAAAAGAAAATGATATTTTGGAACACATTTTGCTAAGTAAGGAAGAGGCTAAAGAACTCGAAGAAGCATGGAAGAAAATAGCTGAAGTTCAAAGGATAATCATTGAAGCTAATAAAGCATTTCGCCTGACTGAAGGCAATAATACTCTCCAGCACGCATCAAAAGATTCAAAAAACCGCAAATTGAAAAACAGAAGCACAAGTTCTTTAAAACCCAACAACAATTATCAATCTACGAGGAATTGAACATGTCAATCGAAAAATCTCCTGCAAAAAACGAAATATTGTTTGTTTGGTTTAACCATTACTCTGGTGTAACCATCAAAACCCCCTCAAAAACATTAGTTATAGACCCTGTGGATGTTAAACCCAGAAACTTCAAAAATATTGATGCAATTTTAATCACCCACGAGCATTATGACCATTTTGACCAATCCCTTGTTTCAGAAATCCATAAACTTACACAATGCATTGTTATGGCTGACCCTACATCTGCGAGAAGAATGCGGAACATAATTCCTTCTGAAAAGTTACATGAATTTCGGCCCGGTTCAGAAGTGAAGCTTGGTGCAGTTTCTGTGAGAGCTGAAAAATGCAATCATCCAGCGGCCACGCCTATATCCTTGATAATTACAAGCGAGGACGGAGTCAAAGTTTTCCATACAGCAGATAGTTTACCATTTCCAGAGATGGCAACGATAGGCGAGAAGGAAAAACTTGATGTTGTTTTCTGCACTGTCGGAGCGATTGCACCTGGAGCGTCGCCTGAAACTGGCGTCGACATTGCTAGGTTGACAAAGCCTAGGGTGGCGGTTCCCTACCACACGGGCACAGCGGCAGACTTAAAGAAGTTCGCGGAGATTCTAAAAAGGGAGATGCCAAAAGTCAACTGTCTAATACCCGAAGTCGGCAAAATCTATCAAGTTTCTAAAAAGGGATAAAACATTGCCTATCGAAAAAAGCGGTGAAGCCATTAAAGTGGAAATCTGCAAAATTCTAAATAAGATTGGTGCCTTACAGTTCGGAGTCTTTAAACTGACAAGTGGAAAGATAAGCCCCTACTACATAGACTTGAGGATAGTTCCGAGCTTCCCGGATGGTTTTCGAAAAGTCTGCGACTTCTATGTGAGCTTCATAAAAAGTGAAATAGGCTTCAAAAACTTTGATAGAATAGCTGGCATTCCAGTTGCAGGCATACCGTTCGCGTCATTAATCGCCCATAATTTACAAAAGCCATTCCTATACGTCCGTAAAGGCGTTCGCCTCCATGGAAGACAAAGAAGAATAGAAGGAATTCTTGCACCTGGAGACCGCGTTTTACTAATCGACGACCTAATCACAACCGGATTGTCTCTACGAAAAGCAGCAAAAGCCATAATAGCTGAGGGTGGAGTAGTTTCCGACGCAGTTGTGCTTTTGGATAGAGAAGAGGGTGGAAGAGAAAAACTTGAGAAAACCGGAATAAGGCTTTATGCAATGCTTAACGTTAGCGAGATAGCCAACAAACTATATGAGATAGGAGCAATAGACGAAGAGCAGCTAAAAACCATTTTGAAGCAGATTAAAAAGGGAAAAAGTAACTGAAATCGGATGTTGAAGAAGTTACTCGTAGAATATAAGCTCTTGCTCCTCCAGTATCTTGTGGAGCTTATGCACCGCGTCATACACGTCCTGTTCTTTCTTCGCTCCTGTGCAGACAAGTTTCCCGCTTGCAAACAATAGGATAACAACTTTGGGCTCATCCATTCTGTAAATTAACCCCGGGAACTGTTCTGGCTCGTACATAGTTTTTCCAAGGGTATAAGCCGACTTTTCCAAGTCTATCATACCGCCCAGACTTGCAGAAGCAACGATGTTTTGTATCTTCAGCTCCGGCTTGCTAATGATGATTATTCCACCCTTTTTAAGTTCTTTAATGACCTTCATCACCGCGCCGCGAGCTTCCTTTTCCGACTTTGCACCTGTGCAAACCATTTTTCCAGAGTTAAAAATCAGCGTGGCTGTCTTCGGCCTCTTCAGCCTAAATACTAGTCCGGGAAACTGTTCTGGACGATACTCCACTCCCGGGTAACCCTTCACAACAGCGTTTAAGTCAACCTTCTGATTTAGAGTTGCGGAAGCAACAACATTTTCGATGTTTATTATGGCTTTAACCTTCGGCATAAACATCACTTACATAGTGAATGCTTACATACTCCTTATAAAGCCTTAGGCTTCAAAAGCGTTTTCCACGCTTTCCATTGGTTCAGTTTCAGCTTTTTTGCTTTTAAATGCTGGGATAACAAACTCTAGGATCACTATAATAATTATGAGAATGACTATTACGAATATTCCTGAAGAATTGCGCATAAAGAGAGAAACGTGTCCGACCCAAGGGATCCGCAAAACGACTTTACCAACCACAAGTTTCTCAGAGATCTTACTATGCCACGTGTAGTTTTCACCTCTATAGTCCGTGTCGAAGAAGTCAGGCGTGTTACTAGCATCCCCTTTGGTTTCAAAGTAAATCATGTCATTATTTGGGTTAAGTTCAGTCGCATACACTCTGTGAACTATTAATTCGTCAGTAGAGCTTGCTATGGGCTTTGGTTTGTGAAACACTATTATGTCGTTAATTCTTATTTCCTTCCGATTTACTCCTTGAACAATTATCAAATCTCCCACGTGAAGTGTCGTCTCAAACGGATGGGACCACCCATCACACCTCATGCCTTGCACTGTGCACATGCTTCCGGAGGCTACTGCTAACGCAGGGTATTCTGAGTTTAATACTAGTTGAAAGCCATACCAGAATCCGAAGAGGGTTACTACAATTAAGATAATCATAATAGCTGTTTTGAAGTACTCGTTTTTCCATATTTGTTTAAGTCTTGCTACTGTCAATGTTTCGCCTTCTGTTAAGTGAAGTGCTCTTGGTGATTTAGGCTTCTGTGTTTTAAAACTTAACGCTTTGAAATTGGAAAAATGGGGGAGAGGCGGGTAAGCTTAAAGTTCTATGCCTTCTGCGCCTAACTTGGCTTTATTTACGATTCCCTTGAATTTTTTGCCGTATTTTGGACATTCATACATGCCGAATATTGTTAGTGTAATTCTCATTTTTTTGTCTGGAAACGGGGCGGTAAGCTCCCATGTTTTATAGGGATCTTGAGATGGTCTTCCACATTCTGGGCAAATGTTTTGTCTTGTTTGACTCTTTGGCATGTGATGCTCGCCAGCGTTTTCTAGACGTTTAAATCTTCTTTTTGCTTAACACTTCTCTGAAGGCTTTCTTGCATCTTGGGCAGTCGAAAAGTCCAATTTCTAGCTGCATTCTTCTTCCTGCTTTGTCAGGGCGTCCAGCCATAGTCCACTTCTTTTTAGGCGATTGAACAACGGTTCCGCATTTCGGACATTTAGCCATTCAACTTCCTCCAACATACTCGATAACCATGGTTTCATATGATGATAGATAAAAAACTTTCCATTGTTTTCAGATAGAAAAACTCCATTTAAACATCAATTTTAAACATGTTCATTGCAAAGAAAGAAGACGATCCTGCAAAAACTTTTAAGCTAACTCCTAAAAATGCATACGCGAACCGGATGGAATGGATCATGGAGGAAGATTTGGCTTTATTTGCTGTTGATTACGCTTCTAAACTTGATGTAGACTATGTTGATGCGAGGTTTGAAGGTCATTATAATGAGCTCATGATAGTTGCTGACGGCAAGGTTCACCGGGGTGTCATTAACCGTAAAAGTGGGATAGGCATTAGAACATTGGTTAATGGTGCATGGGGTTTTCAGTCAACAACGGACTTAACCAAAAAAGGCATAAGGCAAACAGCTGAAATTGCGTTCAAAGTGGCAAAAGCATCCAGCAAACATGTTTCGACACCAGTTAGGCTTGCGCCCACCAAAGCCTACGAAACCTCATACAGAACTCAAGTGAAGGTCGAACTTGAAGACATAGACTTTGAGGATAAGTTGAAGCAGATAATCACTTGGGAGAAAAAATTGCACACATCCAAGAAAATTGTTCGAGGACTCGCGAAATACGCTGGAATAAAAATCAACAAAATCTTTGTAAACAGCGAAGGCGCAAACATTCGTTTCTCTAACTCGCTGACTGAGGTTTCATTGAAAGCCTATTCTAAGAATGGCGATATAACGCAGTTTTATGAAAAAACTGTTGGGCATTCTGGAGGTTACGAAATATTCCAAAAGAATGACATGGAGAAAATATCCTCAGAAACAGGACGTAAGGCAGAACGCCTTCTGGAAGCAAAAGCCGCCAAAACCGAGAGAGATGCCACAGTCATCATCGACAATGATTATGCTGCTTTGCTTGTTCATGAGATTGTCGGGCATCCAAGCGAAGCCGATAGGGTTCTTGGACGCGAAGCCGCATGGGCTGGAACAACATGGTGGGCTGGGAAAATAGGTGAGAAAATAGGCTCAGAATATTTCACGGCCTACGACGATCCAGCGATCCCCGGTACTTTAGGCTATTACCTATATGATGATGAGGGTGTAAAAGCCGAGCGGAAAATGCTTGTTGAAAAGGGAGTATTAAAAGAGCACATGCATAGCCGCGAAACCGCCTCCGTTTTCGGTGTTGAGCCAAACGCTGGAATGAGGGCAATAACGTTTGAGTATATTCCATTAATACGCATGTCAAATACTTTCTTTGGTGGAGGAGATTGGGAAAAAGAGGAATTGATTGAAGAAACTAAGCACGGATACTTAATACTATGTATGCGCCATCCATCAATAGATGACAAACGCTATAACTGGACAATAAGCGCCCAAGAAGCCTACGAAATAAAAAATGGAGAGTTAACGACACATTTGAGGGATGCGGCCTTAACATCTACGGCGCCTAAATTCTTCCAAAGCATGAATGCTGTGACTGAAAAAATCGAGATTTTGCCTCTGCCTGGATGTGGAAAAGGTGATCCAATGCAATTATTACATGTTGGAAATGGTGGCCCATACGTCCGTGGAGTGGCCACGGTTCTGGGGGTGCAATAGTGGCTTCGATTTTAACAGGTCTTAGGGAGGCTGGAGAGACCCTTCTGAAAATCGCTGAGAAAAGGAGATTCGATGAGGCTGAAGCTTATCTCGTTTCAAACAAGGTGCTGACCATAAGGTTGGTGAACAACGCAGTTTTCGAATCTAAGGGTGTACATGACATAGGTGTAGGATTACGAGTGATTAAAGGCAACATGTTAGGCTTCGGTTCAACAGCAGACCTTTCAAAAAAATCTTTAGAGAAGCTTGTGGATGTGGCTACATCTACCGCAAAAGCCAGAAAACTGCCTTTCAAATATTCTTTCCCAAAGCCTAGGAAAATACCGAAGGTTGCAGGGACTCATGATAAGAGGTTAGCCGAGCTTCCGTCTGAGAAGGCTGTTGATCTCGCCTATAACATGGTGGAGGCGGCCGTGGCATATGACAAGAAAATCGTAGATTCTGCTGGAGTGCTAAATGTGGTGGATTATGAAACCTTGGTCTTGAATACCCATGGAGTTTCAGCGGAAAACGCGGGAACTTTCTTCGAAGCTAGTTTAAGCGCAACAGCCAAACGTGGCGAAAACACTTGTGAGGGCTCCGAATCAACTGCTGGAAGAAGCCTAAAAGAATTTAAGCCGAGGGACATTGGAGAGAAAGCTGCGGAAATGGCTGTTTCAGGGCTGGAATCTCAAAGGTTAAAGGAAGATACCTACACGGTAATACTGGATTATGAACCGGCACACGGGGTATTTTATTACGCTTCTAGGATGGTGAGCCCCGTGATCGCGAGGCTTTACTTTCCGTTATTTATGGATAAAGTGGGCAAAAAAATTGCAAGTCCACAGGTAACTTTAATTGATGACCCGCTGATGCCTAACGGTGTGGGTTCTGCACCAGTAGATGATGAAGGAACACCATCAAAAAGACAAGTGATAATTGATAAAGGCGTATTGAAGACCTTTGTTTATGACAGCTATTATGGAGCCATGGAGGAGAAGAAAACAACAGGAAGCGCTATCCGCGGGGGCGCTATCTGGGCATTGTTTGCCATAGGTGTGAGTGCTTTTCCAGGCAAGAACTATAACGGTGAGCCCATTCCTGTGCCCAGAAACCCATACTTTAAGCCTGGAAAATGGAAGCGAGAGGAAATCTTGGAAGAAACGAAGCAGGGATTGCTTATCCGCCGTTTTCACTATACTCGCTTGACGAATCCAACGCGGGGAGACTTCACAAGCGTCTTAAGAATGGGACTCTATGCTGTAAAAAATGGCGAAATAGCTGGTGCAGTAAAGAAATCTAGATTATTGGATAATTTGCTGAATATACTGCAGAATGTGGATGCTGTTTCCGACAAGCTGGTTGTGGCTGGAAGCTGGGGAGACTACGCCCACATGCCAGTAATAAGAACAAAGGCGCATGTTGCCCCGATAGACTAATGTTTCCTCTTTCTCTTTTTATTGCTACAGATCTTTTGAAGGCCAGATGTAGGTTTTGGCTTCCTTAGCCCTATTTTTTGGTGACCCGTATAGCTTTCCAAAATGCTTTTACCTACGGTTTTCCGCTTATTCTTAGAATTGAGGTTTAACTAGGCTTGAAAGACTCCCCGAAAAATGCTTTTGATCTGTTTGTTAAGCCTGTTCGAAGGCTCGTTGAGCAGAGGGGATTCTCAAAACCGACAGAACCTCAGGAAAAAACCATACCTAAAATTCTTGAGGGGAAAAATGTTCTTCTCATTTCGCCGACCGCCACTGGAAAGACCGAAGCCGCCTTTCTGCCTGTTTTGAATATGCTTCTCCAGGAGCCACAAAAGCCAGGGATTAAGGTTTTGTATATTACGCCTTTGCGAGCCTTAAACAGGGACATGCTTGAGAGGCTTGAGTGGTGGTGCAACAATCTAGACGTAAAACTGGCAGTTAGGCACGGAGACACAGAGACAAAGGAACGGACAAGACAGGCCAGAAGCCCGCCACACATTTTGATTACGACTCCTGAAACTTTGCAGGCAATACTGCCAGGCTGGGTTATGCGCCAGCATCTGCAACAAGTGCGCTGGGTGATAATCGACGAAGTGCATGAGATGGCTGACAGCAAAAGGGGAAGCCAGCTCTCTCTGGCTTTGGAAAGGCTTAGGTCCATGGTTGGCAAAGACTTCCAAATAATAGGTCTGTCCGCTACCATTGGCAGTCCGGAAAAGGTGGCGCAGTTTCTCGTCGGAAAGGGTCGAAGCGTTGAAATTGTCCGCGTTCCCGTCGCCAGAATGATGAGGTTGAAAATAGTTTTTCCAAAACCTGACGCTGAAGATTTTAAGCTTTCTTCACAGCTTTATACTCATCCTGAAGTAGCTGCTAGGCTAAGGATAATCCGCGACTACATAAGTAGGCACAAATCTGTGCTCCTGTTCACCAACACCCGCGCAATATCAGAAGTTTTGGCAAGCAGGTTCAAGGTTTGGGACATAGACTTTCCAGTTTCGATACATCACGGCTCCCTTGCCAAACCCTCCCGGATAGCTGCTGAAAGGGGTTTGAAAAACGGCGAATTGAAAGGGCTTGTTTGCACGAGCAGCCTCGAGCTGGGCATAGACGTGGGCAGAATAGACCTAGTTATACAGTACATGAGTCCGAGGCAGGTGACGAGGCTCATACAGCGGGTGGGCAGAAGCGGTCACAGGATTGGACTCATAGCCGACGGAGTAATTGTTGCAATGGATTCCGATGACACACTTGAGGCTTTAGCCATAGCCAGAAGAGCCCTAAAAGAAGACCTAGAACCAGTCGACATCCCGCCTAAGCCCTACGACGCCCTAGCCCATCAAATAGCGGGTCTTCTGCTTAAGAACAGAAGGCTTGAATTCGAGGAAATCTTGGAAATGTTCAGAAACGCCTACCCCTACGAGGATTTAACACTTGAAGATGTTGAAAAAATCCTTAGGTACATGCATCAACGTTTTCCACGCCTAGCATGGGTTTCTTTTGAGGATAAGGTAGTCTTGAAGCCGAGGAGAACTAAGGCCCTCTTCGAATACTATTTCGAAAACTTGTCTATGATTCCGGAGGAAAAACAGTTTCTCGTTGTTGATGAGTCAAGCGACTCTGCAATTGGGGTTTTAGACGAGGCGTTTATGGCTGAATATGGAAAGCCGGGGATAAAATTCATCATAAGAGGAAGTCCGTGGCGGATTCTCCACGTTTCCGAGGAAAGGGTCCACGTGAAACCCGTTGATGATCCCACAGGAGCTATACCGAGCTGGATAGGTGAAGAAATTCCCATTCCTTTCGAAGTGGCGCAGGAAGTAGGTTTCATTAGGGGTTTTGTTGAAGGACAAATGCGGAAGGGGCTTTCGCCGGAGGAAATAGCCGCCAAGTTAAGTGAGCAGTATCCATCTGACAGAGACACCATTTTGGGTGCCTTAGCCGAAACAATAGAGCATGTAGCATCCGGATTTCCTGTCCCTACAGACAAACGAATAATCTTCGAAGACTGGGAAGAATTCGTCATCATTCACGCCAACTTCGGTTCCCTCACGAACAGAGCCTTAGCCCAGTTATTGGGTCAGTTGCTTTCCGAAAAAATTGGATATGGCGTCGTGGTTCAACATGACCCATATCGCATTTTCGTGCAAACAATGGGAGCCGCCAACGCTAGTCAGATAGCCGCTTTATTTGATGAAATGCGAACTATGCCAGACCAGGCGATCAGAGACGCTTTAACGAGGGCGACTGTGAAAACCGGGCTTTTCAAGAGGAGAATGATTCATGTGGCACGGCGTTTCGGAGCCCTAAAGAAGTGGGCTGACTTCAGCAACGTGAGCCTCCAAAGGCTAATAAAGAGTTTTGAGGACACACCAATCTATGAGGAAGCCCTAAAAGAGGTCTTCACAAAGGACTTGGACTTGGAAAGACTTGTTTACGTTCTCGGAAAAATTCGAGAAGGCGAAATTCAATTACAAAAAGTTGAAACAGGGGGGAATGCGACGCCTGTTGCCCGTGTGGGCATTGAGCGTGTGAGCATGAAAACTGATTTGATTCCTCCAGAAAGAATGCGAGCCGTCCTAATAGAATCTGCAAAGGCGCGGTTGCTTAACGAGACGTGCAACTTCATATGCACAAACTGCTGGAGTTACATGGAAATGATACGTGCAAAGGACCTGCCAGAAAAACCAAAATGCCCAAGATGCGGCTCCCCAGCAATAGGGCTTCTAAAGGTGGAGGAGGAGAGGGCGCTTCCACTAATTGAGAAGAAAGGCGAAAAACTAACAAAAAGCGAGGAAAAACTGCAGAAACAGGCATTACAAACAGCACAGCTAATGGCGAAACACGGAAAGGTCGCTGCGGTTGCCTTATGTGCCAGAAAAGTCCAACCATCAGATGTTAAGGACGCCCTTGAAGAAGAACCTAAGCTTACCGACACATTCTATGAGCTCGTTCTTGAAGCTGAGCGCAAAGCCATGAGCAAAAGGTTCTGGTAATAACCGAGACTTACAACAACTTTTAAATGAAAGACTGTCTTATTGTGCCTAAACACATTATCATTTACTGTGAGGAGAAAATATCTTGGAAATAAGTCGAAAGAAACTTCGGGAAGAAGTCGTCGAGAGAATTAAACATGTTCAGACGTGTGTTTTGGCGAGGGAAATCTGCCTCCTTGTCCGCACGAACAGAGCTGTGCTAGACCTCAGAGATGTGCATGAAATCTGTTTATCCATATCAGAGCTCTGCAAAGAGGCTGGCTGTCAAGAAGCAAGTGAAATGTGCCAGAAAGCCGCCGAAGCCGTCGGCTCGGCGGATGAAGGAAAATACCTTGAATTGTGTACTCAAAGCTGCATGAAATGTGGAGAAGCCAGAAGACCAGCTCCTAAAAAAGCCACTTATGTTGCCTAGAAATGCGGAAAATCTTTAAAAGAGCAAAACATTGGATAAACCAGCAAAGAATGAGCTGCATTGAAAGAGGGAGAGCAAATGTACGTTGCACCTTATGTTCCAACTCCACCACAAGTAATCCGCCAAATGCTCGTCTTGGCTGAATTAAGACCTGGAGAAGTTTTCTTCGACTTGGGCGCAGGCGACGGGAGAGCAGTGGTAATGGCCGCAAAAGATTTTGGTGCGAGGGCAGTTGGCGTCGAGTTGAGGGAAGACCTTGTGAAAAGGGCGTTAAGTACAGTCTATGAGCAAAGGCTTCAAAATAGAGTGACAATAGTGAACGGCGACTTGTTTAACGTAGACTTAACTTCGGCGGATGTCGTTTTCCTATATCTGACAACGAGCGCAAATGAAAAGGTTAAGCCTAAACTTGAGGCTGAACTTAAACATGGAGTCCGCGTGGTTTCTCACGATTACGAAATTGTGGGGTGGAAACCCATCAAGGTTGAGAATTTCTGTGAAAACCGGACGTTAGGATACCCCTCACACACAATTTACCTATACAAGAAAGTTTAGCTTTTCACCAAGCGGAAAACTGAAACCATTTTGCAAATAAATTTTTAAGAGAAAATAATTTCTTAAAGTTTTAGAGCAAAAGAGCAGGCAAACTAGAATGCTGTTTGTTCCATGGCGATACATTGCCGACTGGAGATGCAACGCGTGCGGCCAGTGTTGCAGAGCCTACAGTGTCGTTCTAAACTTTCCAGAATGGTTCAAAATCGTTAAAAACTATGGTGTGGATAAGACTGTTTCAGGCTTAAACAAGCTATTCATCAAAAGGAGAAGCGACGGCTCATGCGTTTTCCTATATCATCTTCCAAACATGTATCTGTGCGGGCTCCAAAACATGAAACCCAAGGCATGCAAGCTCTGGCCTTTTAAAGTTCTCAGCAAATCCGAGTTTGGATACGTAAACGAGGCTGCATACCATTATGGCGGAGGCAAGCTCTTCATATACGCTGATTCTACATGTAGCGGTCTTAGGTATGGAACGCCAACATGGGAATTCACTAGCCAAACGCTAAAAGAGTTTATAGAGATCGCCTTGGGTTTCCGAAGCGAACAATATAAAACCACAGGAGATCTGGTTTTCCTTCAACCATATGTTCAGCTTAAGCGCTTCGACATATATCAGAGAGTTTGAGCCGGATATCTTTCATACTGTAATTCATATAACTTCTGAAGTTTCTCAAGCGTGTCTATGTCGTTGACCGTTTTATCTGCTCTAAATCTAACTATTTTTGGCACTCTCAAGGCATAGCCGCTTGTGTACTCGTCTGTTTCTTGAATTTCTTGATATGTAACTTCGGAAACTACTGAAGGCTTTATAAAAACGCCTTCATCATCCTCGCCTGTTTTGGTGTTCTCGATAATTGTTCTTAAGGCGTCCATTGTTTCTTCTGGTAAGTTTGAAACCCTTCCAATCGTGTAGAGTTTCCTTTCTGAGGGGTCTCGAACCGCGAGCAGAAAGGACGAGTATAACCCCGCGCGTTTGCCCTTTCCGTACAGGGCTTTCACTGTCGTGCAGTCTATTGTATCGCGTTCTGGCTTCAGCTTAAACCATGTGTAGGCGCGTTGCCCTATTTCATAGGGTGAGTTTAAGTTTTTGACGACTATCCCCTCAAATTTCTTCCTTAAGGCTTCTCCATAGAAGCGCATAAGTTCAACCTCGTTCTGGCAGTCCACGCCCTCCACAATGTATTCTGCTGGAACGACTTCTGAGAGGTATCTTTGTCTAATAGAAAGCGGCAAATCGACGAGTTCCTGTCCGTTTAAAAACAGTATGTCGAAGACTTTGATGGTGACTTTAACCTTTTCTTTTCTTTCTTCTAATTCCTCTGGCGTAAGTTCCCTGGGCACAGTTCTCTCGAGCAGTGTTTGAAAAGGCAGTGGATTTCCAGAATCATCTATGGCTATTACTTCGCTATCAACTATACAGCTTTGGACGTTGATTTTTCCAGCGAATTCCACAACTTCCGGAAGTGTCTGCGATTTTTCTACACCTCTTCTTGAGTAAAGCCATATTTGCGTCCCCCATTTGTGGATTTGCAACCGGCTGCCGTCGAGTTTGTACTCGGCCCTGACGGGGTAAGTTAATTTATCAGGTTCGTAGATGTGTGCGAGTTGAGGTTTAATAAACTGTCCTGGGCGCATTTTAACTTCTGATAGTCTGAGCATGCCTTCGGAGGCAAGGGTTATGCCCTCCGTCAAGCCCAATATTGCGCAGGCGTTTTCAATCAATTCAGGCGGCACCTCATAGGCTCTTGCTGCGGCTCTCACTACTGTTCGAGCGTAGTAGCCAAGTTTTAAGTCTCCAAGCAAAAGTCTAACAATGTATTTTGCTTCTATTGGTGTGCTTACTCGCAACAGGCTTGAAATGAGGAGTTCACGTTCCCTTGTTTTCTTAAGTTTTGGCAACAGTTTGATGGCTTCAGAAACTTCCATCACTGTCAATTCATAATCTTTAGGCTTTTTGAGCAAGTAAGCAACTTCGCCGTGTTCTCCATAATCTATCAAAAGCTTCTTAACTTCGCCTAATGGTGCGCCTGTTGCTAGGCTGATGCTTCTCTCTATTAGGCCAGGTCCGATTTTCAGGCTTTCTTCTGCGAAGGTTCCCAGGGTGAAACGAGCCTTAATCTCAAGTGTGAGTTCTGGATTTTGGAAGAATTTTGCCAGTTCCGTTTCTTTTCCCTTTTTTCCGCGTAAGACTGCCAGGCGTTCGTAGACTTCCACTATTTTTGAGAAGGATATGCCTGTTCTTGGTTCTATTCCTTCCGTGTATAGGCGTATGAGATGATATGGTATGCCCATTTTCCACTCTATTTGTTCTGATGAGAGCCCGACCTCGATTAGGTGGAGAACTGCTTTTCTTGGAGTTCCGTAGGTTTCAACCAGTTCCTTGAATGATGGTGGTTTTACTATTGACATTTTGCTGGTTCACTAGGTCTTTTTCTCTTCAGATTTTGGTATGGACTCTACTGCTCTGAGGAAGCCGTCGTGTGTTATGTCAACCTTTATTCTTCTCCTTTCAAAGTTGCTCATTCTACAGTCCAAGACACGTGCTATACGGACAAATTCGCCTCTGTGTGCTTCCAGATCAATCTGTTGGTCATACCAGTATACACGACCATAATCAACTATTATCGTCCCATCCAAGTTGTGAGCTAAGCCTATGCCGCCTGCCATGTCGTAGCTGTCCCAGACCTCCGAGCTTCGCTGGTTGACGTACAGGGCGGTTATGCCGTGGACTTGGTTGTATCTGGCCAGTTCCATGACACGGTATTTTAGTGCCCCACGGTAGGCTTCAAGCACAGTGACAGAGTCAACTATGGCCAGTTCGATTTTCTCCTTTTCACCAACGTAACGGTAGGTTTCCGCGAAAGTGTTCCAGTCTCGCAGTTCGGGATAAGCCACGGTGTCAAGCACGAAGAGGTTTTCACGGATTTTGTTCCAGTCTAAACCTAAAATGTCTGCCTTCTGTTTTAGGCGTGACTGCAAATCGAAGCGTGGAGTTGCGCTCTTCCAAGTATCTTCGGCTGTGGCATAAAGCACTTTTCTTCCGGTGGCTGCGACTATGACCGCTATTTCTTCGACAAGTATTGATTTTCCAGCGCCAGGCAATCCTGTTACAGCAAATTGTCCACATATTGGCAAGCCGTTTAGAGTTTTTCCTTCCGGAGTTAAGAAGAAATTGTCTATGAATGTTCCTGTTGGGAAGCCCATTAATGGTTTTTTCGCTTCAGGTGCGGCGTCCGGTATCAGGATTAGGGAGCTTAACTTTTCTTCTTTCCTTTCAATCTTTGTGGTCATGGGTTTTGTTGCTAGCTCCCACTCGTCCGCAGGGGCTTTGGCGCCTTTCATCGCTTCCGTGATGGTTTTTGCCATGGCTTTCATGAGCCTTTCAACCTCTGGAATAGCAGCCTCTTCCCCTGCTGTCGGCTTTGCGACCTCTTCAGCAGCTCTTTCCGAAGGCTTAACTTCTTCTGCTGTTAGCGTCCAAAGTTCGCCCCGACGTTCGATAATACCTTTAGTTTTTAAGGATTGCAAGAGCGCATAAGCGGATTTTGGTCCATACTTGGGTATGCCCAAACCCTCTGCAATATCATTTAGGGATGCTTTACCGTCATGCTCTCTGAGAAATTCTACTATGTCCGTTTCTTCAACCATGAGTTTCCCAAGTTTAAATATAACTTGTTAACTATAAAGTTTCACGGTTAGGTTGTTGTCGTCTACCGCTGATTTAACGGCTCGTCTGAGAAATCTCGGACATATAGGGGATTAACGTGGATACCGTATTGTTCAACAAATTAGGGTTATAAGCGAGAAGTTAGAAGGTTAAAACTCTTGTTTGGAATAGCTGGAAAAGCCCATGGTTAAGCCCGAAATCGGTTTGTCTATGCTTTACTGTCTAGGCGAACCCTTCCAAAAAATGACCGACCACATTCTCAAGGCAGAAACATCCTACATAGAAATCATCGACGATGGATTTCACACACTAAACAAGCAAAGGGTTTCAATGCTCAAAAACATAGGAGAGTCTTACGACTTAAAATACTCGGTTCACGCTCCTTTTGCAGACGTAAACATCGCCTCACCGTCTAAGCCAATTTTGAAGGCCATGCTTAAAAGACTGGAAAAATCCATTGCCCATTCAAGCGCTTTGAACACCTATGTATGGGTTTTTCACCCAGGACTAAAAACCGGCGTTAGCATGTTCTATCCGGGCATGGAATGGCTTCAAAACCTAAAAACCGCACAATCACTGTCTAAAATCGCAAGCGACTACGGCGTCAAGATAGCCATAGAAAACGTGCCAGAGCCTTACCCGTTTCTAATGAAAAGTGTCGAAGATTTCGCGAAATTTTATGAAGAGGTTAACGAAGACGTAGGACTGGCTTTTGATGTCGGACATGCAAACTTGAACGGGCAAATAGAACGTTTCCTAACGGTTTTTGCAAACAAGATCGTGCATATACACGCGCATGACAATTATGGGAAAGACGACCAACACCTAGGAATAGGTCATGGAAACATCGATTGGAAAAACGTTGCGCGCCTATTAGAAAGAATATCATATGATAAAATTGTAATTATGGAGTCTGTTGAGCACGTCGAAGAGAGTATGCACAACTTAGAACAATTGTTCGCCTAATGTTCCTTTACTATTAAAAAGCGGGATCTCTGATTCCAGGAAGCCTTCCAATTCGTTTTTCTCACTTATTTATCGGTTCCCAAACCCTCATTTGAGTTTTGTTGAAAAACAAAAGCAAGGCTGAATTCCAGGTCTGTTTGAATATCCCTCGTATGAATCCCCACTTCAATAACCTTCTTGTGCTGGTGTAGACTGTTTTATTTATGTAAACAAATTTGCCTAGAGCAGATAGCATCTTGGCTATGTATTGGTCTTCGCAAACCGGATTGGTCCAATATCCTCCAACCTTCCAGAAGGCATTTCTTCGCATGAAAACTATCGCTCCACCAAGCCTCGGCTTAATTTTGATTGGCACCTTTCTTAGTGTGAACAGCGAGATGTAGACAAAGGAAAAGAATGCCTTATGATACCATTCACCATCATACGGGTACAGTCTGCATGTTCCGCCTACGACACTAGGCTCGCTGCAAGCTGATTCTATTTGGCTGATTATCTCTTCGCTCAAAAATGTATCAGCGTCTAATTGAATCAACAAATCTCCACTCGCCAAAGCCGAACCGAAATTTCTTGATTCAGGCAGGTTCAAACCTTCGGCTATGACTACCCTGGCTCCTAACTTTTTAGCCAGACTTACCGTTCCGTCACGACTTCCCCCATCTACAAAAATGACTTCATAATTTTTCAGAGGGCGAAGAATCTTTGCTATTAAGCCCTCCTCGTTTAGGGTTGGGATAATTATTGAAACTTTCATCTTCATTACATCAACCCCAATATCGATTTTGCTTTTGCACGTTATAAGCTCATCTAACGTCACTGCAAAGTAAGTGAGAACTTTATCAACTGCTGCTATAATTTGATTGTTAACCTAATAGCCCACGTCAAGGTTGTATATACTGTCTAGCTCTTCAGGGGCAATGTGAAGGCATTGCTAATGGATGCCACATTCCAGTAGCGGAACTTCAACCTTCATAAAATCCTCTGCCACAACGGTTTTTTCGAAAATTTTTTGCGCTTGTTTTGATAGTTTTTTGGGGTTTCTATACCTGGCACTTATGTGTGTTAGAACTAATTGTTTAACACGTGCCTTCTTTGCGTTTTTAGCCGCTTGAGTTGGAGTAGAATGGCCGTCTTCTTCGGCTCTTTCAGCCAACTCATCATCTAATGTGGCGTCGTGAATAAGCAAGTCTGCACCTGCCGCAAACTTCACAAAGCCTTTAAATGGTCTTGTGTCACCCGAATACACGATTTTTCTTCCCGGTCTGGGCGGCCCTGTAACGTCTTCAGGCTTTACAACTAGACCAGCTGGCAACTTAACCTCATGCCCATGCTGCAGTTTTGACCACAGTGGCCCTTTTGGAACACCTAAAGCTTTGGCTTTCTCTGGATAGAACTTTCCAGGACGAGGCTTTTCCACCAAGGCATATGCTAAGCTTGGGATTACGTGATTCGCCTGAACCGCCTGAACAGCGTATTCCCCCTCTTCGCATACAACGCCCTCTTCATATGTCTCATGAACCTCAACTGGAAATGTCAAGACAAACTGTACCGTTTCTCTGATGTCTTCCAGGAAGCGTTTTGTTCCGGGTGGTCCATAAACATCAAGCTTCTTTTCCCTGTCAAGCAAAGCCATTGTTTGCAGTAGTCCTGGCAAGCCTAGAACGTGGTCGCCATGCATATGTGTAATAAAGACTTTCATTTTTCTATGGAAACCAGCCTTAGCTCTTATCATCTGCCTCTGAACGCCTTCGCCGCAGTCAAACATTATCTGTTCGCCCTTCCGTTGGATGAGGATGGCCGGTAAGCTCCTTTTAGGGGTTGGGACGCTTCCAGCCGTGCCTAAGAAAATCACGCGCAAGCTCATGGGGTTTACACCTTTTCGAATACCGCTATTTCTCTTGTTAGGCTTCTGTGAACATAAACGAAATGGGACTCTAAATGTTTATAGCCCAAAGCTGTGCCTATTCGCTCTACATTCAGTGTTTTTGGTGCAGCCATACAAATCCGCCGTTTCTTGTGAAGTAAGCCATGAACAGCCATTAAAACTTCCTCCACTATCTGCTTCGTAGTCCGTTTCAAAGTGGTCGCAGACCTACCGTAAGGCGGGTCGGTGACAACGCAGTCAATCCTTGTTATTGGTGGGTTTCGTGCATCCGCAACTATCACGCCTTCAGACCCGATGTTCAGGTAAGCCAAATTTTTGAGGCTTCCCCTTACCATGCGCCGCTGAATGTCTAAACCTAAAACACGGCATCCCACAAGTGCAGCCTCAATGAGCATGCTTCCGGTTCCACAAAAGGGGTCAAAAACAAGTTCGCCAGTCTTAGGCTTGGCGAGGTTCACCATGCACCTTGCGAGCTTTGCCGGCATCGCTGAAGGATGGAAAAAAGGCTTTTTCTTTGGGCGTCTCTCAACAAATGGTTTCGGCGAAATCTCCGCGAGTTTTAAACCAAAAAAAAGCTTTTCATCAGTTAGAACTCCGATGAAGGTTTTATCCGGATTTTTCAAGTTCACCTTTGTCTTTGCTGTTTCGTTTAGTATGAGTTCACCAAGTTTTCTTTCAAGAGCCATTCCATCAATTTTTGAAGAGTAATTTTTTACGCGTTTTACGCGAACCGCAAAGCTTTCTTTCTCTCTCAAGACTTCTTCTAGACTAACGGAGCGCATCGCCTTAACTATTGTGCTTGTCTCCGCTTCACAACTGAATAGTTCTAACCCACAAAGTCTCGTGAATGCTGCTCTGCTTTTTATAGCCTCTACACAGTTAAAATCTGCTTCAAGCCTCAACCCTTGGTCAAGTTTCTCCAACGTTTTAGAGGCATAGTCCTCTGCTTCAAGTATAGCCTTTAATTCAGAAGCCGGCAGAGTTTCATGTTCACCGGAAAGCAGAAAGAAAAGTCTAGCCACTTTTAAGCTCCTTCAACTCATTGCTTATTAATGGTGCAAGTGAAACCTTGCTCACGTGGCTTGGGACGCTATCGGTGCCAACAATCTCTTTAACTCCAGCTTCAAAAATTCGCCTTTCCGCATCTCCGATTAAAAGTGGATGAACACAAGCAGCATATACCTTTTCGGCTCCAAGCTCCTTCAGAATTTTAGCCGCAGCAACTATTGTGCCACCAGTGCTGATTATATCATCAAAAATTATTACGGTTTTTCCCTTCACATCAAATGTTTTCTTTTCGACGCTAACATGCCCTGTGTAACGGTCTCTATGCTTCTCCAAATAGCCACATTCTCCGCCCAAAACTTTTCTTGCCTCTTCAGCAATCTGCATTGCGCCTTTGTCTGGAGCGAGTGCAAAAGCCTTTACAGAGCCTCTTTGCCTGAAATACTCCGCAAGAAGAGCAATTGCCGAAACATTTTTTGCCGGAAATGGGAATTTCGCTAACACTTTTTCCTGGTGCACATTCACTGATATTAGGCTGTCAACTTCAACAGCCTTAAACATACGGGCAATCGTTTCGATACTTACGGCTTCTCCTCGCAGAAAAGCCTTGTCCTGTCGTGCATAAGCCAGATAAGGCACAACAGCAGTCACCCTTTTAGCTCCGTTCCTTTTTGCTGCATCTGCAATCAATAACAACTGTATAAGTCTAGCGTCTTGTGGAGGGCTCGTTGTTTGCACTATGACTACCTCTTCATTTCGCACTTCGCCTTCTAACCGTATGTAGGATTCTCCGTCCGGAAAAGTTTTGAAAGCTACTGTCACTGCCCTTACATTTAGAAGCTCAGCTGTTTTTTCTCCTAATTGTTTAGAGGCGGGTCCGAGAATAATTTTCATCTAGTTTTCCCGTGTTTTAGATGCAGTTTATTCATCTTTTAGAGTTTTCCCGCCGCTTTATATTGTTCTATCAGTTCTTTTGCTCTGTCCATGCGAATCTTTCGTTCCCCAACCATTTTCTCAGCTACCAAATCTATCAGTTCGTTTGTAGCGCCTGCTGCTATGGCTATGTTTCTCGCGTGAAGCGACATGTGACCACGCTGTATTCCCTCGTGGGCTAAGGCTCTCAAGGCACCTAGGTTCTGGGCTAAGCCAACAGCCGCTAAAACCTCGGAGAATTCGTTAGCCGTTTTTACGCCAAGAATTTTTATGGTTATTCTTGCTATTGGATGTGTTCGCACTGCTCCGCCTATGAGGCCTACGGCCATTGGCAGCTCAATCGAGCCTTCTAGGTCACCGTTTTCGTTTTTCTCCCATGTAGAAAGCGTGGTATAGTGGCCGTTTTTGGCTGCGTAGGCATGGGCTCCAGCTTCGATTGCACGGTGGTCGTTGCATGTTGCAATTATGACAGCTATTATGCCGTTTAAAATTCCCTTGTTATGAGTTGCCGCTCGATATGGGTCTGCCGCAGCAAAAGCATAAGCGTTCACTATTCCGTCTACGACTTCTTCTCCGCCGACAGCCTCTTTAGGAACCGTGCACCATGCTCTTGCCAAACGTTTTGTGGCCAAATTTGAAATTATTCGCAGGTAGACTTGTCCACCTGTTATACGTTCTATCATTGGAGCCACAGCCTCAGCCATGGTGTTAACAGCATTGGCACCCATGGCATCGCGGCAGTCCACATGCAACTCCGTGATGAGCATCGGTCCCTGTGTCGTGTGGATTATCTTAGCGTCTAAGTCTTTTGCTCCACCGCCAACAGAAACAAGCACCGGATCTTGCTCATTCGCCTTCTTTAAGATTTCTTCCTTTGCCTCTATTACTCGCATCTTAGCAGCATAAGGGTCTTTTATGCCCACTGCCTGAATTTGCCCGATCATTATAGGCGGTGAGCTGCTTGTATAGAAGCCTCCGCCGTCGCGTGCCATTTTCGCGGCATAACTAGCCGCAGCCACGACGGAGGGCTCTTCGATTGCCATAGGAATCAGGTAATCACGCTTGTTTATGATGAAGTTTACTGCTAGGCCCAACGGTATGGGAATGGCGCCAATTACGTTTTCAATCATTCGATCAGCCAAATCCAAAGGCAGAGAACCCGTATTCTGCAATAGGGCTGTTTCCTCGTCTGATAAGCCAGCAAACTCCTTAACAAACTGCAAACGCTCTTTAGGGCTAAGTTTATAGAAGCCAGAAACAATAGATGACTTACCCATATACATCACTTTTCCACGTTGCCTGCCGAAAGCATAAGACACTACTTATTTTAAATTCTTAAATCTTTTTAGAACCGCAGCCAAACCGCACGCGCTATTTCCTTGATTTTTTCAGCACTTCCTCTATAATTTTGGCTCTTGGAAAAGTTGGACAACCGAGGCATGAAACAGTCACAGATAAAGTTTCAGCTATTTCTTCCGGGGTCGCTCCTGCTTTGATAGCACGTTCAGTATGTCCTTGGACACAGTCTGGACAGTTTATTGCAAGTCCCACGCTCATGGCAATTAGCTCTTTGACCTTGACAGGTAAGACACCATCGGCTAGGGACTCTTCCATCAACTTTCTAAAGGCTTCCACCACTTTGGGTTGCTTTTCCTCCAGTAGACTCTTCTCATTCATAAGAAAATCACCCCTACTTACGTATACTCATCACTAATCATTTTAAAATTTCTGCTGCATCGCTAGCCAAATCATTTGAAAGTACTGCAGAGATCTTAGATTTATTTAACTTCATTTAACTTCACTCTTTGGAAGGGTCACGGCGGAAATCCCAAAACGTTTACGAATCTCCTTAGCCAGCGTCTCTGCATAGCCTATGCGAAAATTATCTGTGATTACAAGCTTTGGCTTTGAACGCCTAACATACTCCATTATCCCGTTAAAGTCTGAGTGGTCGCTTAATGCTATAACATACTCTTTATTGGCAACTTCGCGACAGGGAGAATCAAACTCCCAACCACTCACATAAACGCGGAAACCGCCTCGACCAACTTTACTTTTTGAGCCCATGTGATAAAAGGCTATGCAAGGCGAATTTTTTTCCAAAAGACCCCTTGCTTCCCTTTCATCAGATAGCATTAAACGCCCAAGACGCATGCCGTGTTTTTCACAGACCTTGGAAACATGGAAAACCCTCTCAGGGACAACAAAGGGACCTTTAACGCCAGCTTCGTGCAGGGTTTGCATTACTTCTTGGAGTTTGCCATGATAGCCAAAAAGGTACACTGAACCATGCTTTAATCCCTTTTCCACTAAAGAGACAAGTAGATTCTTAACGTCTTTGTTGAAGGGACGTTTACAAGCTGGGCTTCCATAAGTGGCTTCCATAACAAGAACATCAGCATCCAAAACAGGGGTTCCGTCAATCCTAAAATCTCCGGTATAAACGATCCTTGTTCCCTCAGCATCCTCAACGAGCACCTGAGCCGCACCCAAAATGTGATCGGCGGGGAAAAGTGTTATGCAATCCTCTTTGTATCGAAGCGTTTTACCATAATCAAACGTCTCCGCAGAACCTCCCATCAGAAAAAGCGGGCTCATCATGACGTCGATCAAATCCTTGGTTGCCTCGGTCATCAAGACTTTTTCGCATGTTCTTAGGCTTTGTTGTAAGCCTATCATGTGGTCGGCGTGGGCGTGGGTTACAACCCTTAATGGTTTGGTTTCATCTGGCGCATCGCAAGCGACGTATTTTCCCAGCAGAACGGCTCCTCTCTGGGTTATTGTAGCTTTTGTAGACAACGTGGGCACCGGTTATGCGGTTTTTGGAGCGAGCCAGTCGATGAGTTCTCTTGGGTTTTCGCATTCTATTTTGACCCTTATTGGTCCTAGGGGTGATTCCGCTGTCTCTTTAGAGAAGGAGACGTGTCCCGCGAACGCGACTTGTTTGTTTAGGCAGAAGCTTATTGTTTTTCCGCTTAGTCCTTCGAAGAGGACTTTTCTGGCAGCATCGCGGACGCGTTCTCTGCGCAACAGATTGTAAAGTTTGGTGAGTGATTCGAGACCTCTGGTCTCTGCGGTTAGTAGCCCTCCCTTATGTACAGGTTGAATTTTGGCTTGGATGTTTCCGAAGATGTTTTCTACCGCGCGTTTTACTTTTTCTTCGGATTCTGTTGGGTTGATTTCGGTTTCTATATGAATTCTTACTTCGTCCATTTCCTCTCAATCTTCCTCAAAACTTCCCTAATTTTTTCTTTTACAACTTCCAACTTTTCCTCGTTGACTATTAAGTGTTCAGCCGTGGCTATGGCTTCGCCTAATCCAACGCTTAACTCTCTCATGTCTCTTTCGTGGAAGATTTGCCAGTTTTTGGGGTCGTCGCTTCTCTGGCGTTGGTAGAGCCTTTTGAACCTTGTTTCTGGGGATGAGTCGATGGCTATGAGGGCGAATTTTGGAAAATGCTTTTTGAATTCTTCAACTTCGCTTAGGCTTCTTATGCCGTCCACAATAACCTTGTGCTCTTTTACTTTTTCTATTTTGGGGATGCATTTTTTGGCTATGGTGCTGTTTCCCTCTTTTTGCCTTAACTCAAGCATTATTTTTCCAAGATTTTCGGGACAGAGCTCTAAGCGTCTTCTTTCTGCTTCTTCTCTAACTATGTCGCCCATCACCACAACCCCGTAGCTACTTCCTTTTGCAACAGCTACAACTACTGATTTGCCCGCTCCAGGCATTCCAGCCAAACCTATGACAAGTTTGTCGTTCATTTGCAATCGTCCTTTATGTTGAGCTTATAGCGTAATTCTATTTTTTGTTTTGGGTTCCCAACCGCGACATAACAGGTCTCACGCCAAGCGAAGCAGATGGAAAAATAGACATGAGACACGTACGCCTAGTAGCCAAAAACTTCGCAAAAACAGACCCATAACCACTATTTTTTATCTCAACATTCTTTTTATGTTAAAACATTTATGAAAGAAGAAATTGATACATAACAGAAGGAGAAACAAACAGATGCCAGAAACAATAAGAAGTTTCTTAGCTTTCGATATGGACAGCGAATCAATTCTGACAAGAATAACGGACGTGCAAAACCTGCTAGCCAAAACAGGGGCGGATTTGAAACTTGTTGAATCCAAAAATATCCACATAACCATTCGATTTTTGGGAAACATCACCCCAAACATGGTTGAAAAAATCTTTGAAGAGATGAAAAGGGTTCAGTTCACTCCTTTTGACGTTAAGATTCAAGGGACTGGAGCCTTCCCAAATCTGCGCTATCCACGAGTTTTGTGGGTCGGAATAACCCATGGCGCTGAGCAGCTGAGAAGCATTTTCAATCAATTAGAACCCCGTTTACGCCTTTTAGGATTTTCGCCAGACCCTAAAGGCTTTAGCCCCCACCTAACAATTGCCCGCGTAAAATCCGGAAGGAACAAGGCTGAACTTGCCAAATGCATCACGGAAAATGTGAATTACGAATTCGGAATCGTCCGGGCTGAGTGTTTGAGGCTTAAAAGAAGCGACTTAACGCCAAAAGGGCCCATTTACTCAACCCTTAAAGAGTTTTATCCACAAAAGTGAGAAAAGGATAGTTTATGGAAGAGAAAATAGAAAAGGTTTGTACAACCGTTTTGGAAAGGGTTACCCCTAGAAAACTGGAACGAGCTAAAATTGAGGCTTTGGCTAAAAAACTGGGAAAAAAGGTTGTTTCTGCATCCGAAAAGTTACGAGTTAAGGCTGAAGTGCGCTTAGAAGGCTCGGTTGCGAAGGACACATGGCTTAGTGGAGAACCAGACGTAGACATTTTCATGCGTGTTCCAACAAGGATACCCCGCAAATCTCTAGGAGAGGTATGCCTAAAAATAGCAAGAAAAGCCACGGAAGGCTCAAAACAAATCGAAAGGTTTGCCGAACACCCATACCTCGAGGCAATGGTTGACGGCGTTAGAGTGAATATTGTACCATGCTATGATGTTGAGCGGGGAGAATGGTTAAGCGCCACGGACAGAACACCATACCACACAGACTACGTGAAAAGACATCTGAATCGGCAGATGCGGGGTGAAGTGCGCTTATTAAAGAAGTTCATGAAGGGAATAGACGTTTATGGAGCTGAAATAAAAATAGGCGGGTTCAGCGGCTACCTATGCGAACTCTTAATTCTGCATTATAAATCCTTCATAAAAACGCTAAAGGCATTTGCACAGCATAAACAGGGAGTAACCATAGACATTGAAAACTATTACAAGGGAAGAGAGAGCGAGCTACAACTTCTGTTCGAAGAACCGCTCGTAATTGTCGATCCAGTGGATAAGGGGAGAAACGTAGCCTCAGCGGTACAACCGCAAAAACTCTACACCTTCGTAGCTGCTGCACGAGCCTTCCTAAAAAATTCGAACTTGAATTTCTTTTATCCGTCAGAAACAACCGCACTAACCGTTAAAGAACTGAAACAAAGATTAGACAGACGAGGTTCCACTATTATCTTTTTAACCTTTGGAAAGGTCGACGCTGTTCCAGACGTTTTATGGGGTCAACTCTACAAATCTCAACGTTCCTTGCGTAAACTTATTCAACTAAACGATTTCAAAATCTTAAGAGACCTTCCATGGAGCGGCGAGAAAACCCTAAATATGTTCATCTTTGAACTCGAACAACGCATCCTACCACCGGTAAAGAAGCACTTGGGACCACCTCTTGAAAAAGAAAAAGAATGCGAAAAATTCTTGATGAAACACTTAAACAAATTGGGCACGGTTTCTGGACCCTATATTGAAGATGGAAGATGGGTCGTGGAGCTTCGGATAAAATACACCGACGCGGTTACACTGCTCAGCGAAAGGTTGAAGGATGGCGGAAGAAACGCAGGTGTTGCAGAACAAATTTCGCAGACGCTTCGCGAAGAGTTCAAAATCTCTGTCAACAACGAAATAATGGAAGTTTATGCGAAAAACAGCGAGTTTGCTGAGTTTCTAACAGAATTCTTATCCGGTAAACCCAAATGGTTGGAAAACGCCTAGACTCAGCAATATTAAAGCTATGCCGAGCAGCCAGCAGTAAAACGCAAAAAGGTGAAACTTTTCCTTAACTAGGATTTTCCAAAGGAGTTTTAAGGCAAAATAACCAACAAACATGGTGACAGCTATTCCGGCAAAAATTTCGGTCCAACCCAACCCTACAGTTGTCAGTTCGTCAAATTGTGTATAGAGGGTTAAGGCTAAAGCCCCTATTATTGCTGGAATGGAGAGTAGAAAAGAGAATTTGAAGGCTTTTTCTCGTTTTATTCCAAGTAGAAGGGCGGCTGCAATTGTTGCTCCGCTTCTTGAGATGCCGGGAATTATGGCTATGCCTTGTGCTATACCGATTACTGTGACTGTCAAATAGTCTATATTATTGGTTTTTTCTTTTCCAGCTTTCGCTGAATAAAGCGCTATTCCACAGAGAACGAATGCTATAGCAATAGGCAAAACGCTTTTGAAAACATCTTCTATAAGCTCACCGAAGACGAAACCGATCAGCGCAGTTGGTATTGTTCCGACAATTATTAAGGGTATTAGCCTTCCATGTTCTGTTTTGAAATCAAAACGTGCAAAAGCCGAAAGTACGTTCTTGATATCTCTTCTAAAGAAAAGTAAAACAACGGTTAATGTTCCGATGTGTAGAATAACATCGAAAAGTATCGGAGCTTTTAGGCCAAAAAAATGTTCGGCCAATTTTAGGTGTCCTGTGCTTGATATTGGTAGCCATTCCGTAAAGCCCTGGATTATGCCCAGGATTATTGTTTTCATTAGCTGCTCCACAGTGTTCGCCGCTTTTCTCCTTTTATTTCCGGATTATGTTTAAAAGGTTAATTCATCAGAATTGTTAACCTCTACGTGGGTGTCATCCATGAGCGAACATCCGCTTGGAAATGTCGAAGACCGTGAAATGCTGGCTAAGATGTACCTTGAAAAACAGCTTGACTTCTTCTTTCTCCAAATTCGAAATTTGTGGAGGGTTGACGGCCTATACTTTTTAAGTGTAGAAAAGGAATTTGGCACAGAAGCCGCAACAGAAATTGATGCTGGTGTTTGGGAGGCTATGGCTCAGATCGAAGCCAAAAGCCTGCAAAGAATGTTTAATGTGAAAGAAAACTCAGACATCCCAACAATCATGAACCTTTTACGCAAGTCAAGCTGGGCTTTGGACCAGCCCTTCAAAACCCTTGAAGTAAGCGATAAAAGGGCTACTTTAAGCATTGACAGATGCCGAACGCAGGAAGCGCGCTTAGGCAAGGGATTAAGCGAGTTTCCATGCAAGCAAGTGCGGTTTGGCTATCTGAAAAACTTTGCAAAAACGCTAAATCCAAAAGTCGAAGTGAACTGCTTGGTATGTCCGCCAGACGAGCATCCCAAAGATTTATGGTGCAAATGGGAGTTCAAACTATCTTAGGCGAGAATGCAATGTAAGAAATCACAGACTAATTTTAGCTAGTCCTGTCTAGGTTTTTGCATTGACTTTTTAATAGGCTGCAAATATGAGTTAAGGACTTTTTCCCTAAACCTGCCCACCAAAAATGAATGAAATCATAAATAGCGCGTTTGTTTTGAAGCGTTTACACTACCGTATGGAAAAATACGGGAAAATCGATTATTGATTAAGGCTGTTAGCTTAATCTAGAATCTTCGTCTCTGGCTTCTTCTTTTTGCCCAGCACTCTCGGCAGTAAACAGGCCTATCTGGGTCGGGTTTGAAGGGAACTTCACACTCCTTCCCACAATCAGCACAAACTGCCTTGTGCATCTCGCTTCCAGACATTAACTATTTCAACTCCTATACTATTTTATGTGCAAAAATTGCTTCTTGCACTAGGCAACTATACGCGACATAGTCGCTTATAAAAATTGCCATTAAAAACTGCATAATCTCATCGAGTTTTTGGTAAGAAGCCTCTAAATAGTTGGACGTTTCAAATTTAAAACGGGATGAGATGACGGCATTGAGGCTTCTGCTCGACGAGATGTATGCGGGTTTGAAAGAGTATTTTGAGACTCTTGGATGGGAGGCGCTAACGGTTCAAGATGTAGGGTTGCAAGGGGCAAAAGACAAGGATGTCGTAGAGTATGCAAGGAAAAACAACTTGCTACTAGTGACCCAAGACCAGAAGCCTGCTGATTTGGCCGAACTCACAGGAGTCAGATACATGCTGATTTCAAGCGCGATGATCGCCAGAATAGCTGATGCAAAAATAAGGGAAAAGTACCCAGACATAAAACCGAAACAACACTAAACTTCTTAGGTTAGTGTTTTTTGTTTTTCCGCCGAAACAAAGCTTGAAACTCTGACGCCTACAAGCCTTATTTTTCTGTCACGTCTAAGGTATGCCTGCACTAGCTCTTTAGCTGTTTTCTTCAAGTCTTGTAGACGGTTCGTAATAAAAGGCAACGTTTTGCTGTGGGTGTGGGTTTCAAAGTTTTCGTACCGGACCTTAACAGTGACAGTTTTAAAGTAAAGGTTCTGTTTCAAAACGTCCTTATGCACTTCTTCTGAAAGCTCGTCCAAAGCGGTTACGATAAACTCAAAATTCGATGTATCTTCTTCAAAGGTTATTTCACGGCTGATAGACTTGATTTCGCCTCTCTCCACAACCTCACTTTTATCTATTCCATGCGCCATCAAATACATTTGAGTCCCCATAACACCGAAAGTTTCCGATAGCACCGTCGGGTCGCAACATGCTAAATCTCCTATTGTTTTAATTCCCATAGCCCCAAGTTTCTGCTCAGTCTTCCGCCCGACCCAAAGAAGCTTATGCACCAGCAGTGAAGCCAAAAATTTTTCAGCTTCCTCTTCTTTAACAACTTTTAAGCCGTCCGGCTTCTGGAAGTCGCTGGCTATTTTGGCGACAAGCTTGTTTGGGCCTATACCTATCGAACACGTGATCTTTTCCTTCTCGTAAATCTCCTTTTTTATTCGTCTTGCCAGGGCTTCGGCTTCAATGTAGTCCTTTACCTTTGAGGTTACATCTAAGAAAGCCTCATCTATACCCCACTGCTCAAACTTGTCTGTGTGTTTTCGCAGCATGCCCATGATTTCGCCGGAAACCTTAGTATAAAGTTCATAGTTAACTGGCAAGTAAATGGCTTCTGAACAGAGCTTCCAAGCCTTTGAGATGGGCATGCCAGACCTAACACCGAATTTTCTAGCCTCATAATTACACGTGCTTACGACCCCTCTACCCCTTCCCCCTTTTGGGTCTGCTCCAACAATTACCGGTTTACCCTTATATTTGGGGTGCTCCCTTTCCTCAACAGCCGTGAAAAAGTGGTCCATGTCGACGTGAAATATTATACGTCTTCTCTCAGCCATGATTTTCCTTTTCCGAACGTGCTGCTCCAAGATAAAACTGGTGTGTCTGTTGATTTGAATTTATCGTAATTTCGCAAAATTCCTGAAATCGCTGATAAAATCCTGGTCCCACAACCTCAACTCTAACCGTTTCAAATTTTCTGTAAGGAATTGGAAACATGACTCGTTTATGAATCCCGAAATCCTCTGGATTCAGCACAAGTTTGACCTTAAACTCTTTCTCCAAATCCTTAACTGTTCTTAAAACCTTTTCCATGAAGCCGGCTTGACTCCTTTAACTTTTCTTCCTGCTTGTGGACTTCATACTTTTGGACGCCTAAAGGAGGAAGAGTCTTTCTCGAAACTATAGAAAAACTTTTCTTTAATCAACTAAAGAATGGAGGATTGAGTGTGAAAATTTAATGGAGAGGAAGGATTTTCTTATAGAGCCTGTGAAGCACATGAAAATAAATGGAAAACTGACAGTGGACCAGTTGATTCAGCAGTTTAAGAATTCGGGATCTTTTGGGGCTGGTAGACTTTCGGTTGCATGCGACATCTATGAACGGATGGTAAGGGATGAAGAGTGCACAATATTCTTGGCTTTAGCCGGCGCTGTTGTTCCGGCTGGGATGCGTTCGCTGGTTACGGATTTAATTCGTGAAAGATTTATTGATGTTGTTGTGAGCACGGGAGCCAACATGGTTCATGACGCGATAGAAGCCCTCGGTGGACACCATTACAAGGGACACTGGTTTGTGGATGATCATCTGCTTTACAAGTACCACATATACCGCATATACGATGTTTTCGTGCCGGAGGAAGACTTCACGAAGTTAGACTATAGGCTTGCAGAAACATACAATGAAATAGCCGCTGAAAACAACGGGAAAAGCCTTTCTTCAAGCGAGTTTGCATGGGAATTAGGCAAGAGGCTCACTGATCCAAACTCGATTTTGAGGGCGGCATTCGAGGCAAAAGTGCCTATTTTCCTTCCAGCCCTCCGTGACTCAGAATTCGGGTTTATCCACTGGCTTCATGCTTCACGCAAAAACTGCCAAAGCACATTAGTAGTAGATGCTTTCAAAGACGTGCCAGAAATAGTCAACATCTGCAAGCGTTCTCCCAGAAACGGTATGATAGTCATCGGTGGAGGTGTGCCGAGAAACACCGTTCAATCCGCTGCTCTTGCATCAAAAAGGGGTATGGACTACGCCGTAATAATAACGATGGATCGTCCTGAAATCGGGGGATTGTCAGGCTCAACATTGGAGGAGACGGTGAGTTGGGGAAAAGTGAAGGGGAAGGCGGATAAGATTATGGTCATCGGCGACGCCATGATAATTTTCCCAATAATTGTCGCTTCAGTCCTTGAAAGATTGAGTGAAGATTTTAAGCGAGTGCCCTACGTAGAACGTGGAAAATTTAAAGCGGATGGACGAATCTGAATGGGAGAAAAGGCTAAAATGAAACAGAAGTTTTGTGGAAACTGTGGAAATCACAACGCATACAATTATCCAGACCAAGTGTTCTGTTCAAAACTCTTTTCTGAAAACAAAGACCCAATTGTCGAGACGTTATGGTGCTGTGGAAAATGGAACCCGAGTAGTCAGGAATGCTACTGCGTTGAAGAGGCTATGAAAAACAGGAGCAGCAGATAATTCTTTTTCTCTTTTTAATCTAACGCTAAAGTTATTACAGGGAACTTTAGTGTTAAACCTGTTAGCGTTGGAGCCCGGTGGTGTAGCGGTCAAGCATGGCGGGCTCTGGTGGAAACGGAGAAACCCGCTGACGAGAGTTCGAATCTCTCCCGGGCTACCAAAACAACTATAACTCGGCTGTCTTTTGTTATGGCATGTAAGGGGAGTCTGCTTCTCGTGTGTTGTTCAAATTGTGGAAAATGCTGTGAAAAAACGGAGATGGAGCTTTCAAGCGAGGACATCAAAAGATTAGAGGAAGCGGGTTATCGCCTAGAAGAATTTGCAGTTATGGATGATGGTGTGACTCGCCTCAGAAACGTTGACGGATGGTGCTATTTCTACAGTCTCGCTGATAAGAAATGCCGAGTCTATGGAAAAAGACCCTTGGGATGCTATCTCTATCCCGTTGTGTATATGGTAAATGAGGGTGCCGTAGTTGATGAACTATGCCCAATGGGACAGACGATTTCAGAACAAGAATTGAGAATGAAAGGAAAAATCCTTGACAAACTCTTGAAAAAGATAGACAATCAAAGAAAGTGAAACATTTTGTTTGTATTCTCTTATTTGATGGCACTGTCTTCATTTTGCGGCATAGCCTGAACCTTTTAAACCCTGTTCTAACCCTTGTTTAGCCGACAAGTCATTTTTATCAAGAACTCTTAATCTGCCGCTTTTCCCCATTCTCAACTGAGGTTCTCCTCTGAACACGACGACATCGGCGTTTTCAACTTGAATAACATCGTTAACCGAAACCATTTTTATCTGACCGTTCCACAGGGTTAATTTGATGGTATCAGTGTCGTCTGAGAGAACTGCATTCACAAACATTACATAATCGTTAAACCTAGTGTGCGCCAACCTCGGTTCAGAAATCTCCACAATCCTCGCTCTTAGGCTGACTCGCTTCATTCCCGCTTTCAAATCCTTAATTCGCAGGCAAGTTGCCCTAGACCCTTCTCTTTCTTTCACCAAGACACGCCTTGCATGTTCCAAGACGTATCCGAACTCCTTAAGCGGATCAGTCTCCCTGAGAAGATATTCTGGTATTGGAAACTGTGCAACCACCTTGTAATCGGCAGTTACAAGAAAAATCGCAAAATCTCTCGTTTTTCTGCGACATTCAATCGTTAGTTTTTTACAGGTAGATTCACGATTCTCCCAAGCTTCCACGAACTTACCGAAGAATTCGTTTGAATCAATTCCATGTCTAACAGAAATCTCTGTAAGATACTCAAGAAGTTTGATGTCAGCGTGCGAGTGAAATCTACCCGGAGGGCGACCTCGGAAGGTCCATCCTCGCTCGGTCAAAATTTTAGTTCGCATTCAACCAGTTCCTATTCACTATTTGACTTTACCTCTTCCTTTCACATTTTAAGGTAACCATGGCTTCTCAGCCATTCAGTCTGATTCTTTCTGTATCGCCAGAAAATGTCGCCTCGTTTGTCCGACTGAAATTCCCAAGGAGAAACCAAAACAATGTCTCCCACTCTGATCCACACTCTTCTCTTCAACTTGCCTCGAACTCTGCACAATCGTTCTTTGCCGTCTTGACACTTCACCAAGATTCTGTCATAACCCAGCATTCGAACAGCTATGCCCAGCACATCATTTGCAGCTGGCAACACCATATTTTCGATCTCTTCTTCGCTGATAACCTTTCTTTTACCCAACTTCTCACCTTCCAAATCATGAGAACACAATGGTAACCGTTAAGATTTTCATCATAGTCAAAATAAGACTAGACTTTTTCGGCATTCGCAAATCTGCGTCCAACCATCGTAACTCTAAATTTCACGTGTTCACCCCGCTTGGCTCCTGAAACGAAAATGACGAAACCCTGAATCTTTGCCACGCCCGCGTCACCACGGCGGCTCATTTCCACAATGTCCGCTTCGTATTCTTTTCCAACTTCGACAGGCGCTTGTGCGTTGAAACCACGTGATCTGAAGCTCGGTCTTGTACCATATCTTCTTCCACTCCCGTAACTCGTTCTGGTTCACCCCCAAGGATTTATCAGTCAGAATAATCAAGAGAAAAAGTAAAACGCACATAGCGCCGATCCGACTCTTTCTCTCAAGAACCCCAACTGCTACAACTAAGTACATTGCCAAGTATATTAGTCTAATGCAAAAAAGAGTCTCGAGTGGGGAACCCGAGAGATGGAAAGGGTTAATCGCCTTGAGCGCTACTAAGTTAGGGAGCAAGAAAGCTACGAAGGCTATTGTGGGTGTGTTCAAGGGGATGAAGGCAAAAGAGCATAATCTATTCCACATATGTCTTGACAGCCATCTTCACTGCGAAGAGTGTTAAGCAACATACGTTGTTCTTTCTGGCGCGGGTCTCCTAGATTCGCCGCACTTCATACAGCTCTGCTCACAAAGTTCAAGGTATTTCTCTTCACTTGTTAGAACTGCTTCAGCGGCTTTGCTGCATAAGTCACTTTGCTCTTTACAACCCGCCTCGTCGCATAGTTTGGCGATAAATGCACAATGTTCACGGGCATCTTCTGCACTGAATGCTGCCCGGTTGGTGCGCACAAGCAGACAAAGCTCCCTAGCTAATATGCATGTTCTAATATGCTTGAACTGATTGAGTGTATGCTCCCGCATTCTTTGGCGACTTAACTCCAACCTTATCTCCTCAATCCACTTGTTAACTAGCTAAAGCTAACTTCTTCTTTTTATACTTTCAGAATCCCTATAAACCGCTAGCTTCAACTATCGCTTGCCTCGAGACGCTTTTTTAAACGATGAAGGACAATTTCTGGAGAAAAATATTTGGCCATATAGACTCACTCTCTTAACCTCGTCATATAGTTATAGTAGAGGAACCTTCCATTAATGTGTAAGTGTGATGTGTATATCAAAAACGTGAACATTTACACGTGGCACAAGTTATGGGGCTAAATGCGTTCCCATCAGAAAAATTCAAGGAGATAATGATCGATGATGCTGGCTGGGGAGATCTGATTCTGGGTGTGGTGATAGGCGCCCTCAAACCTCCAAACCGCAGGTACATGGAACGCAGAATCCCGGTCTCCTCCTTCCAGTCGCCCAACTTCGAAAATAAGCAGTACCTAGATGACGCCGTGAAGATTGCCGAGGAGATTGTTGAGGTGATGCAGCCTGACATGGAAACCCGTTTCAAAGTCTGCTCAGGATACGTTCTCTCCAGCATACGTAGACACCTGCGAAACCAAGGATTTAACGTGGAAGAAGTGGAAATCACAGGCGAACTCCAAGAGATGGTTGAGAGAAGCTACGTAAGATGGTGCAGAGAAGTAGGTGTGCCGGCAGAAAGACTGGAAGACGAGAGACGCTTCTGGGCGCTTC